>Ga0180007_10005476_pt1 | contig 12801 bp, 14 predicted proteins | sample MM_PC_MetaG_FD_121122 | JGI IMG/M metagenome (GOLD analysis project Ga0180007, IMG submission 121122) | Groundwater microbial communities from the Aspo Hard Rock Laboratory (HRL) deep subsurface site, Sweden - MM_PC_MetaG | ecosystem: Environmental > Aquatic > Deep subsurface > Groundwater... | reverse complement strand
ATTCCGGGAATGGATCATCAGAAATATGCCGATAATGCATTGTCAGCACTTCCAAGAGATGTGTTCGACTGGTTGAAACACGCATACCAGAACAATGTACAGCTTTGTTCCATCTGCAGCGGTGCATTTGTTCTGGCCCATGCTGGATTGCTGGATGGGAAAAGATGCACAACCCATTGGTTGCGCACCGAAGAACTTCAACAGACATATCCGAAGTGCACAGTGGAAACCAATTGCCTTTTTGTCTATGATAAGGGAATTTATACCAGCGCAGGCATTGCATCCGGGATCGATCTTTCTTTGGCGGTGGTGGAAAAGAACTGGGGGCCCAATGTGACTTCAAAAGTGGCCAGAAACCTGGTTGTCTATATCAGACGGAACGGCGGGCATGATCAGAAATCAATTTACCTTGATTACCGGGATCACATCAATCCAGTTGTCCATAAAATTCAGGATTGGCTCATATCCCATCCCGGAAAAAAAATCACCATCGACGCATTGGCCGAACGATTCTGGTTGAGTCAAAGGAACCTTACCCGTTTGTTTAAGAAGGCAACCGGCATTACCATTAAGCAGTATGGGACGCTGATCACTCTGGAACATGTTAAAAATTTGTTGCAGCACCCGGATAATTCAGTTGATTCAATAGCAATTCAATGCGGTTTCCATGATGCAAAACAGCTAAGACGCTTATGGCAGAAACATTTTGGATATCCCCCTTCCAAACACCGTTCAAAATAGCCGTCTGTCGTCCCCTGGTATCGGATTTATTTTTTTAAAAGGAAAAGACAATGAACATAGGAATATACATATATGACAACGCAGAAGTGCTGGATTTTTCAGGACCCTTTGAAGTGTTTACAACCGCTACACGCATTTGTGGGGATGAAAAGCCGTTCAATGTATTTATGATCGGTGAAACCGGGGAAATGGTGACTGCCCGGGCAGGGTACCAAGTGAAGCCCAATTACAAATTTGATGATCATCCCCCCATTGATGTGCTGATCGTGGCAGGAGGGTTCCACTATGAAGAAGTAAAAAAAGCCACTGTTCTTGACTGGATCACACAACAAGCCGATCAGGCCCGGTTTGTCGCATCGGTCTGTTCAGGGACCTGGCTGCTGGCCGAAGCCGGTGTGGTGACAAATCAGAATGTCACAACCCACTGGGACGATATTTCAATGCTGCGGCAGCAATATCCCGACCTTTCTGTCCTGGAAAATGCACGATGGATAGATGAGGGAAAGATTATAACCTCTGCCGGTATATCGGCAGGAATCGATATGAGTCTGCATCTGGTGGGTAAATTTCATAGCGTAAGGCTTGCCGAAAAAACAGCCCGGCAGATGGAGTATAAATGGGAAAGAAATTAAGGGACGTCTTTTTCATTCCATGCCGAAAAGGGGACCCTTCTTCCGTTGATTCCTCAATGGGGCCCGCTTGTGACAACTCAATGGGGCCCCTTCCTTTTTTAACCGTTAATCGTGTCAATGGGATTCCACTGTTGCGGAAATCCGATGTCGACTGGTTGAGAGTCATGGGAACATTGGCCGTCTTTTTTTACCACAACGCTCGCTTTTTCAACTTGGGCGACTGGCATGTAAAGAACAATGAATTGTCCCCTGAGATACACCTTTTTGTTATTTTTACCGACCAGTGGTTGATGCCGCTGTTTTTCCTGCTCTCTGGGATAGGAACCTATCATTCTTTAGCCCATCATACCTTCGGGCAGTTTATTCTCGAGAGGACAAAGCGGCTTGTTGTTCCTCTGGTATTCGGTATTGTTGTTTTCTTAATTCCGGTTCAGGTATACATCGAAAGGGTCAGCCATGGTCAATTTTCGGGTTCCTTTATTGAATTTTATCCAGAGTATTTTAAAGGCTTTTACGCTTTTGGCGGCAATTTTGCCTGGATGGGCCTTCATCTTTGGTATCTTGAAGTTCTTTTCGTCTTTTCTTTGATTACCATACCCTTGTTTGCTCTCCTGAAAAAAAGACGGGTTGAACAGATCCTTCAAAAAGGAATCGGCTTGATCGCATTCCCGTTCGGGTACCTGATTCCTGTATTGCTCATATTCGGGGTGGAAATCTTTAATAATTCTCATTTAGATACCTTTGGCAGAAGAGAATTCGGGGGATGGGGGCTACCGGCCTATTGGTTTTTTTTTATCTGCGGTTATATTTTCATGACCCAACCATCCTATCGGGAAAACATGGAAAAAAACAGAAGGCGCTCTCTTCTCTTCGGCATCACGGCCTTTGCCACAGTGTTTTTCTTTTTCAGGCAGGGATTTTCAAATCATGTTATCGCGTATTCATTTTTGAGAGGGCTGAATGCCTGGGCATGGCTGGCGGTTTTCATCGGATATGCCGGGCGTTATTTTAAAGAAAGCAACCGGTTTTTACAATATGCCCACCCCATAGTGATGCCCTTTTATGTGCTGCATCAGACCGTCATAGTGATGTTCGGTTTTTTTCTTGCCAATTGTGATATGCCCGTTGGCTTGACGTTTATCATACTTGCCCTGTGCTCCTTTGCCGTTGTTATTGGATTTTGCGAAATTGTGATTACGCACAGCAAAGCGATGCAATTTTTGTTTGGGATGAAGAGACGGCAACCTGTATAAAACACCGGCCAAATGTACTTTGGACAGAGCCGCCGGGCGGAAGGAAGCCAAGTCCGAAAATAAGTCTTGAATCGGATTATCCTTTGCATGGAAAAGGAATTATCCCAAATGCCGGACCTTGTAGTTTCTCCTTGCACAGCCGGGAGACACGCTTATATTCCGGATATCGAATTTACCAATATCGAAGAAAACATCCCCATAAAGAATCTAAGACTGTCGGGAAGTTTTAACCCCAAAAGCTCAATACAAATCAAGCCAATGCAGCGGCAGCATCGGATGCTCCAATGATTTTAGTGGAGGCGGCCTGGTGAAATGCCCGGAAGGATGCCTTCCGGCCCAGTCCAAGGACAAATGATGACGGCGGTACGTCCAGCTCCTTGCCCCGGCACCGGTCAGCACCGCGATTAAAGGCAAAAGCGATTGGGTTATACAATTTTTTTTCTCAGGTCATGGAAGAGGCGTTCCGGATTCTGTCTGCCGGCCATGAGCTTGCTGGCCTGTTTTTGAACAAAATCACGGCTCGGACTGTTTTCCATATCAGAAAGCCTGTGGTAATATCCCAGCCGCCGTCCCAGGATGAAATGGATCTGACCGGCCTTGTCCATGGATAAAAAACGGTCCAGGATGCCAAGGAGGGCTTCCTTATCTTCGGGAAGCTGTCCTTTTACCTCCAGGAGCAGGTCAATGCCATGGTGGTTGGCATAATGGCTGGTGATCCCCTCCAGATTTTCAAGCATCAGGCGCTGCTCTGAAATCATCTCTGCCTCGCCTGGCAGGAGAAACTGCCCTTCGGCCATTTGGTGGTCCAGGCCAGAACCCTCCTTTACCCCGATGGTGAGCAGGCGGATCTGGTCCGGATTGGCTTGGTTGAGAACCTTTGCGGTTTCCAGGGCATGGTCGGAGGAAAGCTCTTTTCTTCCCAGTCCCATGATGATGAACTGGGTGGTTTCCATTCCGGCCTCTTTTGCCATGGCAGCGGATCGGAGGATGGATGCCGGGGTAATTCCTTTTTTTATCAGTTTTAAGACCTTTTCAGACCCGGATTCCATTCCGCAGTACAATTTGTTCAAACCCGCATCGTGGATGTCTTTTATGGCCTGGGCAGATTTTTTGACCATGGTCTGGGCTCTGCCGTAGGAGGATATCCGCTTCAGGGACGGAAAGGCCTGTTTCAGGGCGGTCAGCACCTCAATCAGGTCCTTTGTCCCCATGGCGAAGCTGTCGCCGTCCTTCAGAAAACAGGTTTCAAAGGGGTGGCCTTTAAAATAGTCTCTGGCAGCCAGGATATCTTTTTTAATTTCATCCACAGGGCGCAGGGAGAATTGGTAATTGTCATATAAGGAGCAGAAGATGCCCAGTCCCCGATGGCCTTTGGACTGTAGTGGAACCTTCTGGCCTGGTGCGGGTACAGACCCGGGGCCGCCGGAAACCGCCTGTGTTTGAAGGGTATGGCACTCTTCTTATGGTTGATTTTTTTGTTTGCCTACAACGGTCCCATGGCATTGCCTGGGAACCGGCTAGGTCCGGGTTGGTTTTTGGGGGGCTTTGGCGCGGCCTGAAATCGGCACGCCCCCGATCTCAAGAACAATTGCGTTGCGTTTGCATGCCCTGGTGCAGAGAAGACAGGAGATGCATTCCATGTCGTTGGGGGATTCATTGAATCGAACCTCCATGGGACAGGCATTATGGCAGTCGCCACAATGGGTGCACCGGGTATGATCAAGGGTCAGTTTCACCATTTTAATCTTGCTGAACAGGGCATAAAAGGCCCCCAGGGGGCAGGCCGAACGGCAAAACGGACGGCTTGCCGGCACTGACCAGGTGATGAAAAAAATGAGAATGGACAGCTTGAGCAGAAAAAGCCACCCCAGGTTTTCCTGGAGGGCGGGCTGGAGCATCAGCATGGGGATCCCTGCCTCCAATGTGCCGGCAGGGCAGAAATATTTGCAGAACCAGGTGGTTCCGGTACCGAATTCATCAATAACAAACAGGGGTAAAAGGAGCACCATAAACATAAGAATGCCGTATTTTATATAGCGCACAAAGGGCCAGATACCAAACTTTGGGGAGGGTATTTTGTGGAGCAGTTCCTGGAAGAGCCCGAAGGGGCAGGCCCAGCCGCAAATCATACGGCCCCAAAAGCCCCCCAGAACCCCCATGGTGCCGATCACATATAAACCGATGAAGAACTGGCCTGTTTCAATGGAGATTCGAATCCCGGCAAAAAGCTGCTGCAGGGCCCCAATGGGGCAATAGGTAGTTGAAGCCGGGCAGGAATAACAGTTTAAGCCCGGCGAACAAACCACCTTCAGGGGCCCCTTGTATATTGATCGGGTAACAGGGAAATTCCAATATCCATTGGTCATCAGAAAGAACAGGCCCTGTACCCATTTGCGCAGGTATTCCATGGCTCAGCCGATCCCGATACACGACAGGCAGATTTGTGTTGCCTGGTTAAGGACCTGGGAGGGCTCATCCAAACCAATGCCGATCATGGCCAGAATAAGAAAAAAGAGGATTACCCAAAAGGGGGCGATTCGGGGTTTTTTTTTCATGTTTTTATTGGTTGGTCAGGTTTGATATCATTTGTACGGAACCCGGGCTGTCCCATTTAGCAGGGCCGATTACTTTTTCCCGGACGATTCCCTGTTTGTCCACGATAAAGGTTTCGGGCAGGCCTGTTATGGCGTATTTAGACCCGACAAGCTGCTGGGAATCATCCAGAATCGGCATGGTAAACCCATTCTGCTTGGCAATGAAGTTTGCCACGGCAGGCTTGTCATTGCTCAGAACTGCCAGCATTTTGAAGCGCTCACCGGGCAGGGTTTCATACAGTTTCTGCATTGAGGGCAGTTCTTTCATACAGGGGGGGCACCAGGTTGCCCAGAAATTGATGAAAACCACCTGTCCTTTTAATTCAGAAAGAACCCATGTTTTACCTTCCAGGTCCTTCAGGGAAAAATCCGGTGCCGGATCACCGACATTCACGGCCGCCGGCTTCTGTCCACAGGCCAGAATGGTCAGGAACAGGCAACTTATCAGGGCAAAACGCAACACTGTTTTCATGGAAACAGATCTCCTCTAAACAATTACCATGCCGTATAAAGGCCCATTGGGTTAATAGTTTGCCTTTATTTCCGATTGAATCAATTGATATAATTGTTTGGCACCAAATGTCTCCAGGGGTCTGCCGTTGACAAAAAAGCCCGGGGTTTTCCGGACATTCAGGGTGTTGGCATCGGCAAGATCCTGTTCTATGCGTTTGGCAATTTCCGGGTCATGCATCTCCTGTTTGATCCGCTCCAGGTCAAGCCCGGCTGCGGGAAGAAACTGCCAGATTTTCTGGGGCTGGGGGTCATGATGGCTGGCCCACTCCGACTGGGAGTTGAACATCACCTCAAGCGTTTCCCAGTATTTTCCCTGGTTTTTGGCAGCTTCAAGAATTTTTACAAAATAGTCTGCCCCGTCATGGAAGGGGGCATACCGAAGAACCAATTTTATTTTGCCGGGATTTTCTGCCATCATTTGTTTAACAATGGGTGAAAACGCGGCACAGGTTTCACAGGCCGGGTCCATGAATTCGACCAGTACAACCTTTGCATCGGCATTGCCAAGTGTCTGGGAATACGCCTTTACAAAGGTGGATAGATTGTTTTTGGCCATAGCGTCATATTGTTCGGCCTGTTGGGCTTTGTAATAAAAACTGGTGGCCAGAAAGATACCAATCAATGCCAGGCAGGTGCCTGCAAATATTTTATATTTCATCTGGATGTCCTTTTCTTTAACAGAAATAAAAGGGTTATAATGGTTGAAAAGCCAAGCAGCGACAGCATGGGGATGGTCAGAAACCCAAACAGGTCGATGTATTTTTCCGTACAGGAGACCCCCTGGCTGCAGGGTTGTAGCTCCTGGGGGATAATTTTTGAGTAGAGCAAATTATGATAGAGTGCAGTGAACCAGCCTGCAATTGCCAGGGGCAGCGAATAGTTTACAACACGTTTGTCAAAGGGGAAAAGCCCCGTTGCCAGGATAAGGACCAGGGGAAACAGGCAAATCCTCTGGTACCAGCACAGAACACAGGGGGCAAATGCCATTACATGGCTGAAAAACAGGCTTCCCAGTGTGGCTGCGGTGACGATCATCCAGGTTAAAAAAAGAAGGGTCCAGTTTTCATCGGACAATTGCGCTTGTTGGGACATTGGTTTAACTCTTTATTATAGGTGCGGTTTACACGGGGCCGGGGCTTATCTCCGGGGGATGTGCGCCCGTGAGGTTACGGATGGCCCCGGATGGCAGTCGCTTTGAGAAAAACAAAGGCTAACAGCGATAGGATCGGGTAAGGGTATAAATTGGAACGGCGGGTATGGCGTAGTGAGGGGCAGGCGCAGGACCCGGCAGGTTGTTCCTGTCCTGTGGTTTTTGTACTGTAACCATAAGCGGCACAGGCGGGTTTTGAAAATGGGTGTTCAAAAAGGGTGCCGTCTTGGTGTTGCAGGGTCTTTTTGTGCAGCAGACCCCCTTGCCGGGGGGTGCAGAACAAGGCATTTTTCCATCATACACCTTGTACGCACCGGGTAAAAAAGAGACGTCCGGCCCCGGGGGGAGGCCGCTTGCCCGGTAACACAGACGGTCTGTCACGTCCGGACTGTTTCCCCCTGAACAGACAGCCCCAAACAGGAGAAGTCCTGTGAAAAGGAGTGCCCCGAAGGTGGTGTAAAATTTATTTTTCATTGTAAATTCCCATATTTCCCGGTTTAGCTAACGTAAAACCAGTGGGTTTGTCAAGAACATTCAGATTACCAAATGGTTAGACAGGGTCTGGAAAGTGCATATTAAAAAAAAGCAATGCTGCCGGCAATAAGGACCAGGATACCGGAACTTACCATCCGGGAAGCCATGCACCAAACTAAGGTTTGATAAATATCTGGAAAGTATTTTCCACCATAATCCAAATTGACTCAACTTCGGATTTGAAGAAGCGGATCATGGGGATTTTTTTTGTGACGGCAGATTTGAAATTTATCCTGACAAGGTATCATATGCATTGGGTCCCAATAATTGCGGACTCAATTCCTTGACAATCGTCTTCAAATAACACTAATGATAAAAGCATAAGCCCGTATTCTTTCCGAACACTTATATTGGATTACCCAAAGGAGTTTATCCATGAAAAAAATTATCGGCGGCGCTCTATCCATTGTCTTTGGCTTTTTTTGTTTTTCAGCCTTTCCCTCGGCTTTTTTTTCTCTTTTGAAAAGTCTGATCCCGGCGATGCTTATACTGGGCGGATGCCTGGCCCTTTATTTAAATAAGGAAGAAATATCAATAAAGAGCAATGATCCGGGTGATGGCGTGAAGGGTGATGGTATGGATGACACCCCCCTACCGGTTCCGTCTGGCGAAGCTGCGGTTTTAACCGACGACAGCCATGAGTTTGTGGGCAATACCGTCTCTGGTATTTTTCACAATAACCAATGCCCGTACGCAACGGGGAAAAACTGCACCACTTTTTTCCCCACCGGAAAAGAGGCGGTCCAGGCCGGCTATAAACCCTGCGGCATATGCAAACCCTAACACTTTCTTCACGGGGAAGGGGGCCTGGCGGATTGGTCCAGTATCTCCCTGGCAATTAGATGGGAAAAATCACCCAATAACTCGCCCATGACAAAAACAATGCGGTCAAAGTCCGGCAGGGTGTCGGGTACAGGACTTTTTAGATTTTCCATCCGGGTGGTCAGCAGTTTGCCGTCCTTTCCCCGGGAGAGTCTCCATTGGGCAGAAAAATGTATCCGGCCCCGGTCATCCGACTCAAACTGCATCACCTCCACATTAATGCGAAAGTCAGGGGGGGGCAACGGTCGAAAGGGGGCCATGGAAATGTTGGGGGAGGCAAGGAGCTGTGACATATTCTGGGCAAGCACCCGGATCATGTTTTTCCGGAGATTTCCTCCCCATTGGTGGTATTCTGCTATTTCCAGCCGATTTTGATGGCTTCTGGTAATAATCTGGGGTTTTTCCAGGTACTGGGGCAGATGAAGGGAGGCAATTTCCACTGACAATGGGAAGGAAGCCTGTGTTTTTTCTACAAAACCTGGATCATGGTCCATGGGGTTCAGGACATAAAATTGGGTGGGAGTGACCGGATTTACCCCCAGACAGCCGGACAGGAGCCACCCTGCCACCAGCAGAAGAACCCCTTGGTGAAGTCCTGACAATAAACGCGCCATTATTTTTCTCCTGATGGTTTTTTGCCGAAAATGACGGCATTGGGATTTCTTTCGAGCATATCCACAAGAATGCGGATGGAACGGGCCATTTCGCTCAATTCGGACGTCAACTCAATAACGTTGTATTGAAGGGGGGAGTTGGCGTTGAGAACTTCGTCCATCAGCCCCAATGTCGTCTTTGCGCTTTTCAGGGTGTCATGCCCTGCGCCTATGGCATTTTCCAAATTCATGGCAATGGGATCTATCCGTTGATCCAGTTTGGTTAAAATTTGTTTTAACAGGGCCAGGGATGCCCTGAAATCGTTCACTGCATCTGAAATCTCCCGGCTGTTGACCAGCTTGGTGCTTCCTTCAAGGGTACTCAAAAGCTCCGAGCCGATTTTTTCCATGTCCAGTTTTTCCATCTTTGCCAGGATATTTTTGGCGGAGGTGGTTATCTGGGCCAGGTCGGCCGGGAGGGTGGGCAGTTCCGGAAAGGGACCTTTGCCATTGACCATTCTGACCGGAGTGCCCGGATGCATATCCAGCTCAACAAACAATTGGCCGGTAAGCAGACTGCCGATTTGCAGCCTTGCCCTGAGTCCCTGGTCGATAAGGGTATTCAAGGCCTCAAAAGGAGAGATCCCCTCCGGGTCATCTTCCGAAAGAAAGCGTTCTGGGTCGATCTCCACCAGAACGGGAATTCTGAAGGTGGCGTCATGGCTGTCAAATTTTAAACGGATCTGTTTTACAAGGCCGACCTTTATTCCCTTGAATTCTACCGGAGCACCCTGTTGAAGTCCCCTGACAGACTCATCAAAAAAGAGAATACAGGTCACTTTTTTTATAAACGAGGCATCATGGATGGCCTTGTAATTGTCAAAAAGGGTGAAGGCCAGGCCGTCGGTTTTGTCCTTTACCTGCTCGGATGTGTCCGGGGTTTCAAAGGCAATCCCGCCGTAGAGAAGGGATGCCAGGGATTCCGTGCGCATGGTGACCCCTTCGGCTCCCATGGAAAGGTCGATCCCGCTGATGTTCCAGAACCGGGTATTGCTTTTTACAAGGTTGTGATAGGGGGCTTTGACAAAGGCATGGATAAAAATAGTTTTCTGATCATTGCCAAGTTCCCAGCCAAGGATCTCTCCTGCCAGAATTCCCTGGTAGTAAACAGGAGAGCCTGTGTCAATGGAGCTTAATTTGTCCGTAACCAGCATGACCTTTGTCCCGGCGACATCCGCCTGGATGACCGGGGGTTTATCAAGCCCTTTGAAGTAATTCTGACCAGGTCCCTGACCGGGCTCTATCTCAATATAGGATCCTGAGAACAAGGTGTTGAGCCCCGAGGCCCCGCGCAGGGACAGACGGGGTTTTACCACCCAGAACCGGGCGCCGCTCCCAAGGAATGTTTCTGCCCCTTTTTCCATGGCAGCCTTGAGGATGACATTGGAAAAATCCTGGCCAAATCCCACCGAGGTCACCACACCAATGTCGATCTCCTTGTATTTGATTTTGGTTTTTCCGGCCTCTATTCCTTCGGCAGTCTTAAAGGAGATTTCAATCTCAGGACCCTTTTCGGAAATTGTTTTAAAAATGAGCCAGCCGCCAATCAGGGCTGTTATCAGGGGAATCAGCCACACCAGGGAGACCCCGGATTTTTTTTTGATAAAGGGTTCAGGAGGGCCGCATTCATTATGGAGATCTGTCATGTTAACCTTTCTGCGTTATCCCAGATGAGTCTGGGGTCGAAGCTATGGGCTGCGAACATCGTAATGACCACCACAGCACCAAAAAAAATTACACCCATACCGGGGCGGATGGTGGACAGGGCACCCAGATTGACCAGTCCGGCCATAACGGCAACCACATAAATATCCACCATGGACCATGCCCCCACCACTTCTGTGATCCGAAATAAAAGACTCCGGTCCCGGGAGCGCCAGGGGGTCTTCTTCTGAATGGACACAAGCAAAAAGGATAAAATAAATATTTTCAATACCGGAATAACGATACTGGCAAAAAAAATGATAAGGGCCAGGATCCACATTCCCCCCTCAATCAGGTGAATGACACCCCCCAGTATGGTGTTGGGGGATCCCTTCCCAAATTTAATCACGGTCATGACCGGGTAAAGATTGGCCGGGATAAACAGCAGGCCGGCTGAAAAAAGAAGGGCCCAGGTGCGTTCACAGCTGTTGGCCTTGCGGCTGTGAACAGGGGTGTTGCAACGGGGACAATGGCCATGGCCGTGTGGGTCACCATTTGCATTCGGAACGAGCAGGGCACAGGTATGGCAGCCGATCAAATTGTATTCAAATGCGGTGGTGATCGGTTTTTTTATTCCCGTCTTCCCGGGCTCTGGGGTGTCTTTTCTGTGTTCCACCGGCATCGCCTGCCAGATGGGGGAGGGGTCCAGGTTGGCCTGGGCTGCAGCCATTACCACCATGAGTCCGATAAACGAATACATGGAAATGCCCGGAAGGATGGTGGCAAGATCCAGCAGCTTGACAAAGGAGATCAGGACCCCGAGCATGAATACCGACACAAGACTCCAGGGTTTGACCACCTTCACCAGACGATATACCGGGGCCATATGCCAGGGCCGATATCCAAATTTTATGGGCAATAATACATAGAGCATGCCGGTTATGGTCAAGAAAGGGAAGACCACGCTGGTGACGAGCACCAGAAGTCCCACCTCCCCCATTCCCTGGCGGTATAGCATCATCGCTCCGGACAAAAAATAATTTTCCACAAACCGCCCGCTGATTTCAAGGGACAAAAAGGGAAAACAATTGGCCATGATAAGCAGCATGAAAGCCGCCAGGTATAGGGCCAGAGACCTGTCAATGCTGTTGGGAATGTTTTGGTATAAAAAAGCGCCGCACCTTGTGCAAAGTGCTTTTCCCCCTTCAGGAACAGGTGTGCGCATGTGCAGAAGATCACATTCGTGGCAGGCAATCCACTCCCCGTCCACAGACCCCGGATGGGAACCCCCTTTTTCTCTTTTTAAATTCATAGGGACCGTTTGTTCTCATTGTCCTATTGAGGGTGCATGTTTCAGATTTGTCAGTAGCATACCATTCCTGAAAATTCAATGGATTAAGGGGTCGTTCAAAATAAAAATCACGGGAACGAAAGCGGGACAGGTGAATATTGTCAGGTGGATGCATCTGCTTTTTCCTGGTTTAGAACGATGGGGCTAAGTGTTGCCGTCAATGCCATTGCAAGGGTGCACAAAACTGCCAGAATTAAAAAACACAGTTTGTAGCTTGCGGTCAGATCGAACATGTATCCGGCCATGAAAGGGCCGATGGCCCCTCCGATGGTGCTGCAGAAGATGACGATACCAAAAAGAAGGCCGTGGGATCTGGTTCCGAAAAATCTGGCGATCAGGGGTGAAACCAGAGAAAAAACACCGCCATGGGCAAATCCGTATACGATTGCAAACAGATAGAACATCTCCAGGGTTTGTACCACCTGCAGCCAGCAGAGGGCCAGCAGTAAACAGATAAGACAGATCAACAGGGCTGTTTTCTCGCCTATTTTGTCACCTGCCCCGCCCATTAAAAATCTGCCGCTAATACTCACCCCGCCGATGGTGGACAATATTCCGGCGGCAATGGTGGAGGGGAAGCCAAGATCAATGGCATGCTGGACAATATGCATCAGGACCGTATAAATACAGAAAAGAATAATAAAATAGACACTGCAGACCGTCCACAATTGCCGGGTGCGAACGGCTTGCTGAAAGGAAAGCCCCCCTTCGGGTGTTTGGGGTTTTTCCGATCCGTGACAGATGCCGTTGTCAATGGCCTGGCCTTTCTGGACAGGGTCCCGGACCAATAGCTGGGATAGGGATAGGACACAGAAAAGGATGATCCCCCCCAATATCCCAAAGGAGGTCCGCCACCCATGCCGGGTTAAAAGCCAGTTGATGAAAAAGGGCATGATCAGCATGCCGACACCGGT
>Ga0180007_10005475_pt1 | contig 12801 bp, 11 predicted proteins | sample MM_PC_MetaG_FD_121122 | JGI IMG/M metagenome (GOLD analysis project Ga0180007, IMG submission 121122) | Groundwater microbial communities from the Aspo Hard Rock Laboratory (HRL) deep subsurface site, Sweden - MM_PC_MetaG | ecosystem: Environmental > Aquatic > Deep subsurface > Groundwater... | reverse complement strand
CAAAACCTTTTGCATCGTTAAACCACTTAACTGTTCCTTCAGCCATCTTGTACTACTCCTTTGTACTGGGTTCCTTTAAGAACCACTTTGTTATAAGCCGGATCATCAAAGTGAGACCCGGTACAGTTTTGTTGCCAAAACTGGATTGGTACTGCTACGTCCTGCCCGAATTTCCAAGACCAAAGGACACGTTGCAACAGGATATCGATGTTTTTGAGAAATAAGTCGATTATGCCAGCACAAAAGAGTATCGCAAAAAATAAATTTGCCGTTTTCCTAAATCTGTCACATTCTATTCGCCATTTCGTGTTGAGCCCACTTGAAGACCTCAACAACCTTTACCCAAACCTTCTCAGTACAATATTACGTTATTGCTGAGTAATGAGCAATAAGGAAATGAAATCAAGGCAAAAACACAGAAGATCAAAAGGGGAAGAAACCAACAACTACCGTTCAAACCCCTTGATATTATTGGTGCGCCTGGCAGGATTCGAACCTGCGACCTACGGATTCGTAGTCCGGCGCTCTATCCAGCTGAGCTACAGGCGCATATGGAAGGGTTTATATACCCTAGTTTATTATTTTCCTCAAGCCTGTTTTCGACCTTTTATCACTTTTTCCTGTTTGTGGAAAAGAATTTCATGATCTGCCGGCTTGAGAGATGGATCAGCAACGATTACGATCGATATCTTATTCCGAATCTCCAACTCACTGATCTCGTTACGCTTATTATTCAAAAGATACTGGGCTACGTCCAGAGGTAAACGACACTCAACCCGAAGAACTTCCTTCTTACTGGCACCCGTCTGAATACGGCGCAGATAAAAAAGAGCCAGTGTTTCCACGGAACGAACCATACCTCGTCCCTTGCAATGTTCGCAAACCCTGTAGTTTCCAGCCTCGATGGGTGCACCCAGCTTCTGCCTGGAAATCTGCATAAGGCCAAACTTGGAAATGCGGCTGATGTCAACCTTGGCTCGGTCACGCTTCATGGCATTCTTGACCTGGCGCTCCACCCCACGGATATTCTTACTGCTCCGCATATCAATGAAGTCCACCACAATCAAGCCGCCCAGATCACGGAGGCGCAACTGACGGGCAAGCTCGGAGGCGGCCTCCATATTAGCCTTAAAAATCGAATCTTCGAAATTCTGCCCCTTGCCAGTGGATCCAGAATTGACATCAATGGCCACCAGAGCTTCGGTGGGATCAATCACAATAGACCCCCCTGAAGGAAGAGCCACTTGCGGTTGGTAAATCGACTCAATCTGATCTTCGACATTATACTGGTTAAATATAGGCCGTGCCCCCTTGTGCAAGCGGGCCTTTGCCCCCTTTTGCTTGCTCGGAAGAAGCTCGAGAAAGTCATTGACCTTCTCCAGGGCTGCAAGGTCATCAACCAGGATTTCCTTAATATCAGGATCAAAATGTTCACGCAAAAAGCGGAGAACACAATCATGATCCTGATAGACCAGACCAACTCCCTCCAGAGACTGTCCCTTTGCCTTAATCTCTTTCCAAAGATTGAGCAGATAGTGAACATCCCTGCTCAGGGCAGTTTTGGTAATATCGACACTTGCTGTACGGACTATCCAGCCAATTCCCTCGGGAATGCCGAGGCTGGTGATAATTTCACGCAACTGAGATCGACGCTCTTCTCCGGATATTTTTCGAGAAATGCCGGTGGAATCCGATCCAGGCATGAGCACGACACAACGCCCGGGAATGGAGAGATAGGTGGTCATATTAGCCCCCTTGTTCCCCACTTCCTCCTTCACTACTTGAACCAGAACCTCCTGGCCACGCTCCAGGACTTCTGTGATGTTCAATTTACTCCATTGATGCTGTTCAATAAGTTTTTTGTTCTTATCGCTGATTTCCTGTTTGTAGTACTCAGGATGAATCTCATTGAATGGCAAAAAACCATTCTTCTCGGTACCATAATCAACAAAGGCGGCCTGAAGACTGCTCTCTATGGCAACAATCCTGGCCTTGTAGATATTATTCTTTGTCTGTTTGGAAGAGACCGTGGAGATATGAATGGATTCCAGTCGGCCATCAGCGAGCAGTGCCAGACGGCACTCTTCCGGCTCCTCGGCATTAACCAGCAGTTTCAGGACCGGCGGTATCTCATCTGGTCCCGATACACTCTTCTGACTCTGGGGTGGCTGCTCTTCCCTTCCCTCATCCCTGGTCTTCTGCTTTCTGCCACCACGAGGATGTGGAGTTCTATTCCCCTCCTTCTTTTCCTCGCTCCTCTCAACCTCCTGTTCCTCTCCACCTGACTCATCACCAGAACCAGATGCCGCCACTACAGATTCGACAGAATCCACTGCCTCTTCTCTCTCGGTCACCAACTCCGACGTATCGCCTGCTTTTTCGACGGGAGAGGCTTCTTCGCTGATGGGGGCACTCTTTTTACCACGCCCGCGGGAGCGACTTGCTGTTTTTTTACGGGGTACTCTTTTGGCAACTGCAGTGCCATCTCCCTCTGCAGCAGCATCGGCCTCTACAGCGACTTCAGCATCTTCTTTATCTGTCGAGATGCTCTTTTGGGCAGCCGGTTTCTTCCGGGGCGATCTTTTTTTAGGGGGAGAAAGAGCGGTCTCTGCCTTCTCTGACGAGCTACTTTTTTTGGTAGCCGGTTTCTTCCGCGGCGATCTTTTTTTTGGGGGGGGCTGAGCAACCTCCCCTTTCTCTGACGAGCCACTCTCTTGCGTAGCCGGTTTCACCGTTTTTTGGACTTCTTCTTCCGGAACCGTACTTTTCCACCACGCGCCTGTGGTTGCTTTTACAGGTTTTTCCTGCACTGATTCTTGTTCAGAATCTGTTTTTTTGTCTGCCATACATTTTCCTTTACCGGAGACAGGTCACTCCCCTCTCCGCAATCTTTGAAACAACCTGTTCATACTGGCTGTTATACTTTATCAACAAGAGCAGACGGGTTTTCCCAACTGCTTCCTGTCCTATATTTTGCCAAAACCACCCTGTATCCCGAAACTCGGCCTGGGAAATCTCCCAGGCAAATTGTCTATTTCTGCGAGCCGGGCCAACAAGGCACATGACACTTCTTTTCAAAAAGGGAAAGGGGAGTAATTTTGAGACTCTTCCTTTCCCTTCTCAAACAACTTATTTCCCTGAAGCACAGGGATTCTCAATCTCCCGGATAAAATGTGCGAATCGTTTCTCCCAACAATTCTCTTTTTATCAACGGGGATTAATCAAATTCATTTTCTGCTGATCCTCTTGCCAAGGATAAGGCATTCATTTGCTAGCAGCGATCCTCCTTGAACAGCTCAAAACCACTCTGCCCGTTCAAACAGGTCAGGTTCCTGTCATCACAAGGAGAAGGGACACCAGAGAGCGAACAAAACAATATCTCTATTCCCATATCAATTCATCACTGAATCAATAGGCAACAAGTTTATCAGCTACCGAGCTACAGGGGGGGAACAAACAAGACTCCGCCTGATCTAGCCAGCGGCAGAAAAAGATGTTTTCCTACAGTAAGAGAAGAAAAAATACTGTTCTTCTTGCAAAGAACGCTGTACACTGTCGTGAAAGTAAAACAATTTCCCTTTATTATCAAGGTAAATCTGTGATTTTAAGCTTGACACCAACCGTCCTTAACCGTACATTCCACTTTCTAATCAATTTATCCTTTGCCCATCAGGGTTACAGAGATATCACTCCTCCTCTCAAGGCTGGATATTCTCATTACCCCCGGTACAGATATCTTCTCACAAAGGATTCAATACGTGTCACACTCACAGTCTGACATAATAGTGTTTGAAACTTCAAGGAGTTAGCTGTGACAAAGCTCTTTACATCCTCCCCCTGCCAAAAGTTTTCTCTCTGTCTCGCCTCACTACTTACCCTTGCCATTGCACCGAAATGTCTTCGTGCTGACATGGTGAACACTGAAGAATGGCAGATAGAAGCTGACAAGGTTACACGTTTCGACCGCCCTAAAAGCGTTATTGCGGAAGGACATGTGGTCCTCACCAAACTGCGAAAGCTGCCTCCAGGAACTGCTGCCCCTAAGCAAAAAACCACTAAATGGACCAGACTGCTGGAAGAAAGCCCTGCAGAAGGTACCGAAGCAGTCGTTACTCAGGAAATCACCAAGGAGACAAAGCCCCACTATATAACTGAGGTAACCATCCGGGCCGACTGGATAGCCTATGATATGGAGCAAAACAGCATCAAGGCCAAAGGGAATGTCGCCATCAAAAGCAACACAGACGAACTACTGGCCAACGAGGGTGTGTTCGACCTGACCAATGAGACAGGTACTTTTAAGGAAGCCACCATCCTTCGCGATGCTTTAGATCTCCACCTTGAAGGCAAGACCATCCAAAAGACCGGTTTTAATACCTATCAAATTGAAGACGGTTGGGTGGTCACCTGTAAAGTCGAAAAAGACATTGCCCCTCCCTGGAGTTTTGCCAGCAAAGACACCAAAATCACCCAGGGCGGATACGCTGTTCTCAAGCACGCCACCTTCCGGATCAAGGATGTCCCGGTTCTGTACACGCCCTGGATCATGCTGCCGGTGGGAGATAAACGCCATACCGGCTTGCTCTTCCCCGAAATTTCAAATTCGGACAATAACGGTTTCGGCCTTAACCTCCCCCTCTTTGTCAACATCTCCGATTCCACTGATATAACCCTCTATCCAGAATATTATGCCAACCGCGGCGTCATGCCGGGCCTCGAATATCGATATATCCTCGGTAGTCAGAAAAAGGGAACCTTCATGGCAAACTATCTCCAGGATGACCTCTCCGACCCCTCCGAGACTGACTACAGGGAAGATACAGGATATACCCACACCAATGAGGACAGGTATTGGCTGCGAGGAAAAGCTGACCACGATTTCGACAATGATATCAGCACCCGCGTGGATCTCGATATCGTTTCCGACCGGGATTACCTGACTGAATTCAACTCCGGCATCACCGGGTTTACCCAATCCAACGATCGATTTTTTGAAATGTATGGACGAGGTTTTGAGAATAAGACCGACGACCAGCGCAATAACAGCATGAAGATTCTTAAATCCTGGAATGGCATGTCCCTTGAAGGAAACCTGCTAGCCATTAACGATATCAGGACCGACAGCACCAGTCCGACCCCGCTGTGGAAACTGCCAAGCCTGGATTTCACGGGCAGTCAAGCCATGGGTGAAACAACACTAACCTTTGACTGGGATACAAACTACGTCAACTACTATCGTGAAGACGGGGTAGGTGGTCACCGTTTTGACATCTATCCTCGCCTGAGCATGCCTCTGCCCCTTGGTCCCTACCTGGAATCCCGTGCCGATGCTGGTCTCCGCGACACCTTTTACAAGGTCCAGACCTATGGTGATGGCACCTGGGACCAGAACGATACCCCGAACCGTTTCTTAGGCGATTTTCACACCGAGATAGGAACCACCCTCCTCAGAAATTTCGACCTGGCTTTGGGAGAAGCCACTGGAATCGGTCACCATTTCAGGCCATACATTGAGTACGACTATCTCTCAGAGACGGACCAGGAAGATCTACCCGATTTTGATTCTGTTGATCTCATTGAAGATATCAATGCCATCACCTATGGGGTGGACAACTTCTTCAATCTGTTCGGCAAGAGAGGAGGAAGTGATACGGAAAGGGATTATGGATACTTGAAGGTCGAACAATCCTACGACCTGCGCAGTGTCTCATCAGACAACCCTCTCACCCCGGTCGACATAGAACTGGGATGGAACCCACTGACCAACTTCAATTTAATTTATAAAACGGAGATCGATGTATACGGTGAAGGCGTCACCTTGTATGGACTTGAGAGCTATTACAGAAACAGCCGTGGTGATTATCTCAACTTCGATTATCGATATAATCGAGAAGACACCATTCACCAGCTCAATGTCAGCGCCAGGGCTCAACTCTTCGATACCATCTTTGCCAAATATGCAATCGAGCATTCCCTCTCCGAATCGACGGTTATTGAGCAGAATATCTCGCTCCTCTATCAGCCTGCCTGTTGGTCTGTGGAACTGAAATCCCAATACACTCCCGGCGATCACAACATCATGCTGGTCTTTAATTTGGCCAACATAGGAAGTCCTCTCGGACTGGGCCTGTAAGAGACGACATGCATTATGATGTCTTCAATGGAGATGCAGACGGTATCTGTGCCTTGCACCTGCTGCGTCTCCATGAACCACGACCGGAGGCCGTCCTTATTACCGGGGTCAAACGTGACATCAACCTCCTGGACAAGATCCAGGAGGTCCGTGACAGCTCCATTACAGTGCTTGATGTCTCCCTTGACTCCAACCGACATGCCCTGCAGAAACTTCTTGGCCAGGGCAACAAAGTCACCTACATAGATCATCACTTTGCCAGTGACATCCCTGTTACAGAGAAGCTGACAGCTCACATCGACCTGGATCCCACAATCTGCACCGCACTGATTGTGGATAAACTGCTGCAAGGAAAACACCGGGGCTGGGCAGTTGCAGCCGCCTTTGGCGACAATTTCCATGAACCTGCCAGGCAGATCGCTAGCGCAATGTCCCTGAGCGAAGAAGAGATTTCTTCCCTGCGAGAACTGGGTGAACTACTCAACTACAACGGCTATGGTGCAGACATCAACGATCTCCACTTTACTCCGGACAAACTCTATTCCGCCCTCCACCCTTACATTGACCCCTTTGCCTTCCTGGCCGAATCTCCTGACCTGGCAACCCTGCGCACAGGGTTCACCGGGGATATGGCCTTGGCCATGGAACAAAAAGAACTTGAACCAAAACAGAAGAACCGGGTATATGTCTTCCCCAACGCCCCCTGGGCCAGACGCGTTTCCGGAGTATTTTCCAATCTCAGGGCCAGAGAAAAAAAAGAGGCTGCCCATGCCCTGATTGTTGAGAATAGTGATACTACGCTGCGTATCAGTGTCAGGGCTCCACTCAACCGGCGGGAACAGGCAGACACTCTGTGCCGCTCATTTCCCACCGGAGGAGGACGGGCTGCAGCTGCCGGTATCAACAACCTCCCCCCGGATATGCTTGAAAATTTTCTTAGACTTTTTCATACGACATTTTCACGCTGAATTTTTAGGATACTGCCTAAACGGCTCTCAGGTGTTATCCATTATCCTCAACAACGATTTATCTCCTCAACTACTCAGGAGGTCTCCTATTCTCCCCTCACAACATACCTATCGTCTTCTTATTCTTCTGACGGTTCTCCTGCTCCTCCCCCAATCCGGAATGGGAGGAGAAAAAATCCCTGCCGCAGACCTGGTTGTCGATGGCCAGCAGATTGATCTGGGGCAAAAAAAATTCCAGATTCTCTTCCAGGAACTGGAACAAGAGCACGGCTTCAGCAAAAAAGAACTGGATATCTTTTTTCAAGGCATTACCATCAATCGCCGGGTCCTTGTTCTTATGGACAAACAGTGGGAAGCAAAACCATACTTTCAATATCGCCCTCTGTTCATCACTCCCTCGGTCATCAAAAAAGCCAAAAAGAAGTTACGGGAACATAAAAATATTCTTGACCGTATAGAGCAAGAATTGGGTGTTGACATGGAAGTTGTTATTGCCATCTGGGGTATTGAATCGCGCTTCGGCAGCCATAATGGCGGTTACGGAGTCTTGCAGACCTTAACCACTCTCTTCGATGCCTATCCTCGACGCGCCGCCTTCTTCCGCAAGCAACTGGTTCATTTTCTCCTCCTCTGCCGGGAAAACGGATACGATCCACTACTCATCACCGGTTCCTATGCTGGTGCCTTTGGCCAATGCCAGTTTATTCCTTCCAGTTTTCGTGAATATGCCCTGAGTTTTGATGGAGATAAGCGACGTGACGTCTTCGGCTCCATTGAGGACATTCTGGCCTCCATAGCCAACTACCTCCATAGCTATCACTGGGTCTTGGCGGCACCGCTCTATAGCGATATCGGCTCAACACTTAACGGTCAGGAACTGATCAGCGCCAATCTTGAGGGGCGAAAAGGGTTGGTGAACTGGCGACTGGTAGCAAAAATCCAGGGCGTTTCCCTTCCCCCAGCACCTGAAAACGCAGAACTGACCATTGTCAGCCTGGAAAAAGATCCAGCAGAGGGCGGCGGAATCCGTTACGTAGCGGGATACCCAAACTTTCAGGCCATCACCCAGTGGAATCATTCCAACCGATATGCCATGGCAGTCAGCGAGCTGGCCGAAGCCATCCAAGAGAAAAAGGACTGACCAATAATAGAGCAAATTTTCTTTCCTCTACAAGAGCTGTGGTGCCAGCAACAACCCGTTACCAACTCTGGGGAGAAGCGAAGGAAAAATCGCCAGTGAACATTTTCAAACTATGAAGAGAAAAATTATGATCCAACCTCGTCAAGAAACCCGTTCCGCCCTGATTTGGCCAAGAGGCCTGCAGCCGCTTTTTCTTCTCCTCTTCTTCCTCCTCATCAATGGCTGTGCCAAAGCCCCCCTGGACAGGATGGAACTTGACACCCTTCCAGAGTTCACGGACGATCTGGAACTGAAAGGATTGCTCACCGGGGCCGTACGGCACCTGCATTACCTGAACAAAATTCCACCGCAAACATCTGTCAGCCTTGGTTCAGACAGGTATCCTGTGTCCTGGCTCCGGGAATCCATGGAGTCTTTTATCGACATCTTGAAACAAGAACCAACTCCTGCTGAACTGAATCGTATCGTCTTGGAAAACTTTACGGTCTATCGGGCAGGGGGAAGAGAAGACCGTCCCCGAGGTGAAATGCTGATCACCGGATACTATGAGCCCTTTCTCCAGGGAAGCCTGGAAAAAAAGGCCCCTTTTCTCTATCCTCTCTATGGTCCTCCCGACTCTCTGATCCAGGTAAGAGACCAGAAAAGCGGAAAAAGCCTCTCCAGACGCCGAGATAAAACCGGGAAACTCGTTCCCTATTGGACACGAAAGGAGATCGAAATATACAATCTTGCTGCCGGCCACGAACTGGTCTATCTGAAAGACCCCGTTGATGCCTTCATCCTCCACATCCAGGGTTCCGGCAAGATACAGCTCCAGGATGGCAGCATCCGCTCTATCCATTATTCGACGTCCAACGGTCTTGAATATTTTTCCATCGGCAAACTGCTGGTGGACCAGAAAAAAATGAGCCTCCAAGAAACGAATATTCCTGCCATACGTCACTACCTGCGTACCCATCCGGATGAGCAGGAGGCCATCCTCCATCACAACAGCAGGTTCATCTTCTTTCGCTGGGAACAGGGAGGAGACCCCATCGGCAGCCTGGGAGAACCACTGACAGGAGGACGATCCATAGCCATAGACCGTGCAGTGCTGCCCCATGAGGCACTGGCATTCCTGATCAGCCGCAAACCAGTACTAACGGATAGCGGCGAGATTGACAGATGGGTTCCCCTCCACCGCTTCGTCTTTCCCCAAGATACGGGTTCCGCCATCCAAGGAAGCGGAAGAGTTGATCTCTACTATGGAAGCGGCAACTACGCCAAACAGGCGGCAGAACATATGAAGGAAGTCGGAACACTCTATTTTCTGGTCAAAAACAATTTCGAAGATCCTGAAGACTAGCCAACAAGGGAGAGACAATGAGACAGCCCTGGCGGGACAGTTCCGCAGTCTTTCATCAGCGGGCGCAAGAATATGACAGCTGGTTTGACGACAGCCTCCTCTTCGCCATAGAAACAACTGCCATCCGTGCCCTGCCGTTTCCTCTACGGGGGCCTGGCCTCGAAATTGGCGTAGGACCCGGACGTTTTGCGGCAGCGCTTGGCTCCACCTTTGGTATCGATCCAGCCGCAGCCCCCCTTGCCATTGCCAAAAGCAGAGGAATCCGCACCTGTCAGGCCATCGGTGAAGCACTCCCCTTTCGTGCCAACAGCTTTGCCACGGTCTCACTGCTCTTCACCCTCTGTTTTCTCCAAAACCCAGGAAGAGTTCTCCAAGAATCACGACGTGTCTTAGAGGAAAATGGCCACATCATTCTCGGGCTTGTCCCGGCAACAAGTGTTTGGGGAAAAAATCTGCGACAGAAAAAAGAAGCGGACCATCCTTTTTATAAGCAGGCCCATTTTTTCACTATTGGCGAGGTCAAGACGCTCCTGGCAGAGCAGGGATTTTCAGTCAAGGCCGCTGTCTCCAGCCTTTACCAACCCCCCGGAAAAGTCGTGCAAGAGGAAGAGTCCAGGCCCGGCATGGATGAGAAGGCCGGTTTTGTCGTCCTTATGGCACAGGCGCCATGACAGATCATGACGAAACAGCACATCATAACCCTGACCACAGATTTTGGTCTGACTGACGAATTTGTAGGGGTGATAAAAGGCGTCATCCTTTCCTCTGCGCCACCAGCAACACTCATTGATATCAGTCATTCTATCCCGCCGCAGGACATCAGGGAGGGAGCCTGGACCCTGTTTGCCAGCTACCACTACTTTCCAGCGGAAACCGTACACCTGATTATCGTCGATCCTGGTGTCGGTACTTCCAGAAAAATCCTGGCCCTCCAGGCTGACAATCATTTTTTTGTCGGACCAGACAACGGCGTTTTCACTCCGTTCCTCGAGAAAGGGCTGGTCCAGGAGGTCTACACCCTGGATAACCAGGATCTCTTCCTGGCAGAGATATCCACCACCTTCCACGGCAGAGACATCATGGCACCGGTTGCTGCCCGTATTTGCCAAGGAATGGCCTTGCCTCATGTTGGCAACCCCATTGATCCTGAAAAATGCTGCCGAATTGAGCTGCCTGTTGCCCGACTCTACGAAAATCGTATCAGTGGCCATGTCATTCATATCGATCATTTCGGAAACCTGCGCACCAGTATCACGGCTCAGGATCTGGCAGCCATCCAAAACAAGGCTGAACTAAGGATCCAGTGCGGCCACCATTTGATCCAAGGCCTGAGTAGCTCCTATGCGGCCGTGCCTGCTGGCCATCTCCTGGCAATTTTCGACAGCAGAAACCACTTGGAAATTGCCACAAACAGCAAAAATGCGGCCAGGATCCTGCAGTGCAGTGTGGGTGAGAAGATTGTTATTACCCTCCGCCCCTGACAAAGGAAGCTGTCTTGTTTTCCCTCCAGGCATGTGCTATACGTGAAGAAGGTGAAAGAGAGGCCGGAGGAGTAATAAACACCTCAAATGGTATACTCCCAGCCATGCTTTTTCCCAGGTCGATCACCATGGCTCGAAGAACTTTATTGTCTCTTCAGCCTATTGCCTGCAACCTGTAATTTTCAGCCTTCAACCCAGGAGATTTTCATGAAAGTCACGCTCACACTCTCCGTTCTCCTCATCCTTTTCCTCCTCTCTTCTCCAGGAGTTGCTGATGATTCCTACAAGGTCGTTTTCGAGACCATGGACTGCAACGGGAACACAGGATTTGCCACAGTGGGACCAGACGAAATCTACAAGGTGGGAGAAGGCGACTGTAGCCATCCCCAGAATCCCGGACAGAAGCTGAAACAGTTACTTATCCATGACGGCAACGGCAGTTACAAGGTCTACACCTTGAGCCAGGAAGAAGCCAGGAACGTGATGCTCGACGTCAAGGAGTACATGCGGGCCCGGAAGGGGGTTCTGGAACGATCCGAATCAGTGATCATCAGTCACTGATTCTTTACCCAAAAAAGGGGTGTTGGAAGATTTCCCAACACCCCTTTCACGCTGATTACCAACGAATAAGAGCTTCTCAGTGATCCATGGTAAAAACAGTCATGCCCTTCTGTATCCCCTCAGCACCTGAAATCGGCGTACAATAGGAAATCTTTTCCTTGGTCTTGGCAACCTTGATGGTTCCCACCTGGGTCATCTCCGAGTCAAGGACCTCGCCGGTATCCGGATCCACCAACTCCTCCACGGATCCGACCTTAAACTGCCTGCCCTCGCTTACGCCTTCACGACTGCCGCGATTGATGATCACTTTTCCGTCCTTGACCATCACGACTGAACCTTCCCAGGGAATTCCCTCCAGCTGCTGGATAAGAAAGATGACGGCCTGCCCCACAGCATCCTCCATGGCCTTCCCCACATTATCCTTCATCTGACCGCCGAGATCACCTCCCAGGCCGCCAAGCGCTCCGCCATGGTAGCCGACGGTAAAGCCTTTCTTACCGGATGTGCCTATAACATCGGTAGAGGCCTTCACCTGTCCCGTTTCCGAATCGACCAGATAAATGGTGACATTCATTTCAGCCTTACCAGCGGAACCACCGATACTGAAGCCCTGAAAGCTGAGCCCGCCGCCCCCACTGCCGGTGTCATCTTGGACATGGGTGATAGAACCGCGTACCAGGAGCTGGGCCGGAGTCATCCTCCCGATTTTGGATGTTTTCTTCCCCTGGGTCGTCCGTCCGGAGGCAGCAAAATCTTGCTCATCCATGGCCGCTTGCCGCATCTCGCCATCACCAAGGACAATGAACCATCCTGATTCATGAAGAAGATTGGTCATGGCAGTCTGCATCCCGTCTCCCACACTCCATTTCCCCTGCCAGCCAGCCTCATTGGCAAATTTGGTGACCGTAATGGAATATCTCAGATTACCGGAAGGCGGTGCCGGTATGGTCTCCGCAGCAAGCCAGCTCACCTGCAAGAAAACAGCTACCCCCAGGCACAGGCCTGCCAACATAGATCGTTTCATTTTTTCCTCCTCCTTTTTCTTCATGTCCTCTAGGAGCCTGTCGGACTTAGACATAAATCTGCTGCAAATTTGACAAATCGGCCCATATTTCCATAGATTTTCGTTAAATAGGCCTGCTATTCGCCTCAAATCCATGAAAATCTGGTCT
>Ga0180007_10005473_pt1 | contig 12811 bp, 21 predicted proteins | sample MM_PC_MetaG_FD_121122 | JGI IMG/M metagenome (GOLD analysis project Ga0180007, IMG submission 121122) | Groundwater microbial communities from the Aspo Hard Rock Laboratory (HRL) deep subsurface site, Sweden - MM_PC_MetaG | ecosystem: Environmental > Aquatic > Deep subsurface > Groundwater... | reverse complement strand
GTTCCACTTTTACTTTTTCTTTGCCCGAACTTTCTTCCAAGCAGGCGATATTAGATCTTGAATCCCAAGTCCCCCACAAGGCCCAACTCAAACCCCTGGCCAAACCAGCCAAAGAGATGGAAGAATTGTAAAAGATTATATTTAAAAATGAGAAAATTATTTTTATCATCAGCAGGAATTACACCTGAAACAAAAGAGGAATTCCTCAAGCTTTTAGAAAAAAATCCTAAAGACATCACAGTTGCGTTCATCCCAACAGCAGCTGATCCAGAGGGAGATAAGACTTTTGTCCAGTGGTCAATCAATCAAATCAACGAACTTGGCATGAAATTTTTTACCGTTGATTTAAAGGAAGAAAATAAAGATACTCTATACAAAAAACTAAGCCGAGCGGACATAATTTGGATCAACGGCGGAAATACTTTCTATCTTTTGGATCGAGTTAGAAAAAGCGGTTTTAATCAAATAATCGAGAAAATATTAGATGAAGGTAAAATGTATGTAGGAGTAAGCGCGGGAAGTTATCTGGCTTGTTCTAATATTGAATCTGCAAAGTGGAAACATATTAGTGATCCCGATATTGTTGGTCTTAAAGATCTAACAGCTTTGAATCTGGTGAAATTATTAGTTGTTACGCACTACAAAGATCAATATAAGCAAGATGTCGAGAATGGTTCAAAAACCACTAAACTTCCTGTAGTAGCGTTAAATGATAAACAAGCGATTATAGTGACAGGCAACAACTTGAAAATTATAGGAGACAAAGAAAATATAGTGGCATTTAATGATCTAAGTCAAAAAATCTAAGCTCATTTTTTCACTTTAAGTACCTCATGGACGCCGATCGAGTTCGAATAGAAGTGCTTCTAATGGAGAGATTTAAGCCAAGTGATATTGCTAGAAAACTTGGTGTTAAATGATATAATTAAATAAATGGACACAAATACTCAAATACCAATAAAAAAACCACGGTGGCATTATATATTTTTAATTATATCTATGATCGGTATGAGCTATATTATTTATTCTTCTTTTCGATTCTTTACTTTTGTCGATTTAGACATAGCTAATTATTATGCTACACTTTTTAGGATTGGTATAGTTATTTTAATTTCGTTCATTTTTCTTACAATTTTTTTAATAATACACAAAAAGTTCGAAAATAAAGTTAAAAAAATTGGACGTTCATCTCTCTTAAAAATTATAATTATTTCATTTATCTTTTTATTATTTATTACTTTGGTCTCATATTTTGCAGGTAAGATATATTACACAATTCTAAACCAAAAAAAGATTGAGGAGGTAATTACTAATCTACCTTCTATAATACAAATTAATCAAAAACCAATCTCTTTAAACGAAAAGGATTTGCTTAAAAAAGCAAATCAAAATAGCTTTATTATTGAGGCAAGAAAAGATGATACTGAAGCATTATATGCTTACGTTACTGATTTGAAATCAGTTAAAAATATTGATGATTTAATAAGTTCTACAGAAAGTAATGGTAACTATTTATTTGTTTCATCTTATTCTAAAGACTCTTTAGCAATCGCGGAATCTGGTAACTTTATACAGTTATATTCTACAAAACAAGTTTATGAAATAAAAATAGCCTCCTTTTACGACATATCAATTGACCCCAAATTTTTTAGTAAAGATGACCGTTATTTTATTTTTGGCGTATATATACCGGGGATTGGTAATTTCGGTACAGTAGGATTATCTGATGATCCTAGTGTGCTTAGTATTTTGGATCTATCATCTAATAAACTAACCTTCATCAAGCATAAGTATATGACAGAAGAGCTTAAAAAATATTGGCCCTTAGTAGAACGTTCAATGGGACCTACTGCCGACATTGTTAGCGCAGATCAAAATCTTTATCTTAGTATCGATGATATTCCACAAGATTCAAAATTACGCGATTGTTTTCCCCAAGTTAATAGTTGTTTATCTTTGAGTGGTCTCGGTTATCTTACGATAAGTAATGACGAAGAAGGGTATAAACAACTTTGGTATTATAGCCCTTCGACAAAAGATAGTAATAAAATACTGGATGATAACATTAATATTTTAGATTTTATTAAAGTCCTATCGGTTTATCCAGATAAATAATCATACTTATATGAGATTATTTGATCGATATTTTATTAGGGGTTTAAGAGGGACGTTTCATTGTCAATTTCGAGATTGACAATAAGAAGATCGTTGATTCTATGAATAATAATTACCATGTGGTAAAAACTTTGGTTGGCATGGAAGTGGATATCCGATGTAGTATTTGTGAGGGGAAAGGCTGTTCGACATGTAAACGCAAAGGTTGGGTTGAAGTTTTAGGTGCAGGAATGATTCATCCCGATGTTTTTAAAGCCGCCGCCTATGAACCGGAAAGGTGGCAAGGGTATGCCTTTGGGTTAGGATTAGATAGATTGGTGATGATGAAATATCAAATAGACGATATAAGATTGTTGTATTCTGGTGATTTAAGATTTTTAAAACAATTTTAGTTGAGTTCCATCACGGTCGGATTTGGACGGATTCCGAAGGTCAGGGTAAGGGATCAACCTTTACTTTTTCTTTGCCCGAACTTTCCTCAAAGCAGACGATAGAAGATCTCGAAGCCCAAGTTCCCCACAAAAGCCAACTTAAACCTCTGGCCAAACCGGCGAAGGAGATGGAAGAGTTGTAAAAGTACAAAGTAAAAAGTATAAAGTTGTGAAGTTATCAGTACGGGATATTGATTTTCGTGGAGAATTTGTTAAAATAAGCATGAGGGTGAATGGTTTTTGTCAAGAAAGAGAAATTCGGTCAAGCAATTAGATTAACCGAGGAGCGCTGGCGGCACATTAACGAACGGCATCCAGAAACTGAAAAGCATCTATCAAAAATTCAATCAACAATACAAAATCCAAGCATCGTTGTTAAAAATCAATATAACATAGGTGAAAGGTATTATCACAAATATTTCAAAGAACTTAATAACTATTTGATTGTCATTGTTGAATGCAAAAAGAATTTCATTATCACCGCTTTTATTGCTAGAAAAATTAAAAAAGGAGAAATCTTATGGAAAAAACCTTAAATTTTACTTATGACAAAGAAGGAGATATTTTGGATATTTCTTTTGGTCAGCCCAAAAATGCTGTTTCCGAAGAAGTTTCCGAAGATATTTTCATCCGTTTAGAACCTAAAACCAAGAAAATCATTGGTTTTATGATTTTAAATTTCGAAGAAAAATTTGGTAGAACCCGCAAAATAGAGAAACTGCCTATTATTGGCGATTTTAGATTAGCTAAGGTTTAAAAAGATAGAAGGTTGTCCAAGACCTCGAATCCCAAGTTCCCCACAAAAGCCAACTTAAACCTCTGGCCAAACCGGCGAAGGAGATGGAAGAGTTGTAACAATAGTAAATAATGATATAATTATCCTGAAAGGAAAAGATGAGCGATATTTTAACTTTGAAAGAAAAAAAAGAAATAAAAGAGATTTTTCCTGATATTGACGAGAAGACATTTGTCAAAAAGGCTGTCGAGGAAAAAATTAGAACTGCAAAAGCCCGCGAATTTTTTGTTATTTCCGAGAAAGTCAGAGCAGGTCTTAAAAAAAGAGGGTATTCTACAAAAGGTGTTCTCAGAGATTTTAATAGCTAAATAATGAAAATTTTAATCATTGTTGACGCAAACGTGATATTGTCGGCACTGCTTGGCGGCAGTGCGCGGTTTATTCTATTTAAAACCGAATTTGAATTTGTTACGACTGATTTTACGATTAAGGAAGTTGAAAAATATCTTGATGTGGTTGTCGCTAAATCAGGAATAAGTAAGAAAGAGATAATTCATGCCTTGTCTTTGTTGCCAATTGAAGTTTATCCGAACAGTTTTTATCGCATTCACTTCGAGAAAGCCAAAGAGCTTATTGATTCTATTGATCCCAAAGACGCTGATATTTTGGCATTAACTCTAAGATTGAACACTTATCTTTGGAGCGAAGATCATCATTTTGAAGAAATCCAAAATCATATCAAATTGATTAAAACTGAAAGCTTAATCTAATTTTTTCCTTATTGGAGTTTAGAGTCAAAAGTAATAGAAGATCTCGAATCCCATGTCCCCCACAAATCCCAACTTAAACCCCTGGCCAAACCGGCGAAGGAGATGGAGGAACTCTAAAATAATTACGAAGTACGAAGAAAATGAATAAAGAAGTTATGAAGTTATCAGTATAACCAATTTTGATTTTGGAGATTTTTTTGGTATAATTAATATTGTCATATCGTAACAATATTAATTTCCGCGTTTAAAAGAATTTTAAACTATAATTACTTTGAAAGGAAAAGATGCCACCAAAATTAGAAGAAAAAATTTTGCAAAAATTGGACAAAATTGAAGGTCTCCTTATTCAAATTGTTCCCCAGAGGACCGAATTAACTGAAGACGATGTTCTAAAGATTATTGAAGAAGGTGATAGAGAATTGCAAGAAGGCAAGACAAAAGTCCTCCATTCTTTGAAAGATATCAGATGATTAAAAAAATTAAGATAATACGTTATACTTCAAAATTCGAAAGAGCTTTTAAGAAACTATCCTCGGAAGAAAAACTTGTTGCTGAAGAAACAGAAAAAATTTTCAGGCGGAATCCTTTTGGAAAGCGACTCAAAACCCATAAATTAAAAGGAAAACTCAAAGATAGATGGTCATTCTCGCTGACATATTCGCAGCGAGTTTTATTCAATTTTTATGGCAATAATCAAGTAATTTTTTACGACATCGGCGACCACCGGATTTATCAATGAGAATAACCTTGTCTCACCGACTCGCCTCGCTGCGAAGCGGGCAGGCAGCTCAAACTCCTGGCCAAACCGGCAAAGGAGATGGAGGAACTCTCAAAGATAAGGACGAAATACGAATTACGAAGTAAGAAATAAAGTATGGAAGTTATGAAGTTATGAAGTCCAGAAAAACGACGCTGGATTTTTTGACTAAACTATGATATAATATTTTTGAAAGGAAAAGATGAATAAAACAGATGGTTACACCACTATTATCCCGGTTGATGATAAACTTCTTGAAGTAACGGTAAAAGTTTTACCACAAAAAACTAATAGGGGGTCACGTTGGGAAAACATTTGCCAGTGGGGTCAAAATTTTGCCAAACAGAAAAAAATCAGTCCTAATAAAGTAGATAAAATCATTACTGATAGACGATATGGCAAAAATTAATGTAGTTTTTGATACCAATGTTTGGATTTCTGCCGTACTTTTTAACGGAACACCCAAGAAGGCAATTGATCTGGCACTGGAAAAATGTCAGATTTTTTGTTCAGCGGCTATTTTACAGGAACTTAGAGAAGTTTTAATTGATGACTTCGGCTTGCCTTCGGAAAAACTCGAGGAGGTGACCGAAGTAATTTTGAATATGGTCCGAATTGTGCCAATAATGGGCAATCTGAAAAATATTTCACTTGATCAAAAAGATAATCCTATTATTGAAACAGCTTTAGCATCAGGGGCGGACTATTTAGTTTCCGGCGATAAGCACTTATTAATTTTAGAAAAATTTCAAAATATTAAAATAATCACACCAAGCCAATTTATTAGTATAGCGTATTGAAACTTGTTCTTATTCTAGTTAAGATAGTTTTGCAGGGCTGAAAGACCGATGATGCGTGCGATAGACGCTTGCTATTTGCTTGACATAGATTTTATTGTATAATGAAAATAGAACGAAGATAGAAAGCGAGGGGAGATGCCTAAAGGGACTAAAATTTTAATGGTTGACGACGATAAGATGCTCACCGATATGTATAAAGAGCGTCTTGAGTTAGCCGGCTACCAAGTGGAAGTTTCGCGTAACGGCGAAGAGGGTTTGGCCAAAATTCATCAAATGAAACCTGATGCGGTTTTGTTGGATATTATGATGCCGAAAGTTAACGGCTATGATGCTTTGGCTTCAATTAAAAGTGATCCGGCCACCAAAGATATCCCGGTGATTATTTTATCCGCCCTGATGCGTGATATTAACAAGAGTAAGGCGATTGAAGCCGGTGCCGACGACTATATTATTAAATCGGAAGTAATGCCGGCTGATGTGATTGTCAAAGTGGAGGCCGTGCTTCGAAAATACAATAAAGATATCCCTGCTCCGGTTGAGACGCCGCCAAACGTGCCCACCCCACCGCCTGTTCCACCGTCTGCTCCTCCTGCGGACGCAGAAGATCCTTTGGCTGGGGTTGCGTCGAAAGCCTCTCCGCCACCACCAGTTGCGCCGATTATTAATATTCCGCAAAAAGCTTCACCGGTGGTGCTCTTTTTTTTAATTTTAATTATAATTCTTATTATTGCCAGCGATATTCTTTTTTATGTCCGTTATGTGGCGATGAAATAATTTGGTAGAAGATTGACATCTTTGGGGTAAGTGTTAAAATGAGGGCAGGACAAGGGGTCCTCTAGAAAGTTATCATGGAAGAAGAAAAAATTGTTTTATTAGTTGATGATGATTTAACTTTAAGGGAAATGTACGAAGAGCGACTTAAGAGAGAAGGATTTAGTATTGTGCAGGCCACTAATGGCGAAGAGGCCATCAAGAAAGCCAAAGAAAAGAAACCGGCGGTGGTCTTGTTGGATATTATGATGCCGAAAGTTAACGGTTTTGATGTTTTAAAAAACTTTCGCGGTGACTCCGAGCTCAAAGAAGTCCCTATAATCGTACTCACCGCTTTAATTCAAGATGTGGATCGAGCCCAGGGAAAGAAACTGGGAGCAACTGATTATATTGTTAAATCCGAAACTATGCCAGGCGAAGTAATCGCCAAGATAAAAAAAGTCTTGGGAGAAAAATAGAACACGGTTTTTTTGCTCTCTATTTCTAACGGCTCACATCTATGAGCCATTCAGTTTTGTTCAGTATTGTTCAAAAGGATTTGTCCGGCCAAAGTCCGATTCAGTCGGCAGGTTAATTGGTTGACCGTAAGTTTTGAGATTCAAAAATTTATCTAAAGTATCTTGAGAGATTTTAATATTTTCTAACGTGTTTTCAAGCGATAATCTGCTTTTGTAATAGGCAGAACCAGTAATTTGGACCGAAAAAACCGTCGTTTTATCAACAATCTTACTTTGCATTGTGAGATTTTCCAAAGAAATTAAACGGGAGCTGGTCTCTAATGTCTTGAGGAAATTTATAAAGTCGGTAAAACTGCCTGAAATTCTCATCGAAAAATCAACGGTTTGTGAGCCATTGGCTGATTGACCGGCCGTCGGAGAATTGTTGGGGGTGGGAGTGGCAGTCTCATCGCTTGGTTTAGTTGAACTCTGGGGCTTTTCTAGAGTGGTTTGTTCCACTTTTAAATTGTTAGCTTGAGCCATGGCGGTTAATTCTATCACCAAGTCACCTGATTCGGAATTTTCAGGAATATATTTTTTAGCAATTTCGGCTACTTTTTCAAGATTTTTGCTGTTCTTAAGTTGGTCAATAATTTGTTTTTTTTCTTCTAGAGTAGCAAGTTCGTTTTTAGTTTGAGAAAGAGCTTTCCAAGATGTCCAGACCGAAGAGACAACCGGCCGGATGAGAAAGAAAATAATAATAAGAAGAAAAATCACAGTAGTAATTATAATGATTAAAGATTTACTTTTCATTCGGTTCCCTTCTTTTCCAAGTCAAATTCTAAGGTGAATCTTAATTTTCCGTCTTCTTCCTGACTTTGTCCTAAGCTTGAGCTTTTAAAATTAACATTTTTAAAATAGGCTGAATTTTCCAATTTTTCCTTAAATTTAATTATCTCTCTTTCGGTGGTGGTGTTGCCCTGTAAAATGAAATTAGGACTTTTTTCGATGTTGACTGAAAGGTTTTCAAATTGCACATCCACGGGCACGCTGTTGGCAAGGTCTTGAAGTACTTGAGACCAAATGACTCGGTTTTTATTGATTTTCTCGGTTGTTTTCCAGCGGTCATTAATCAAAAGAGCTATCTCCTGCAAATTTTTGTTTTCTTCTAATTCTGAAGTATTTGTCCCAATGCTATTACGGGCGGTATCCAGACCTGTCTTGACTGTTTGCTCTAGCGCTTTGGCAACAATGCCAATAACAGCAAAAATAACTACAATCACAATGCAAAAACTCAAGAGCGAGGCATTTCTTTTAACCTCAATTCTTTTAAGTTTTAATTCCGGGGGAAGAAGATTAATGTTAATCATAATTTATATTCTTTTCATCGCCAAGCCAATAACCGTGGCAAATTTGGGATTGTAGGTCTTGGTTTGGATAACAGGCCAGGAAATTTCCGTTTTAATGTGGGTGGCTTCGGTCATTGCCGAAACAAGGTCCGGGATATTGGCGCCCCCGCCGGCTAGGATAATTTTTCTAAAAATGGTCGCTTGCCCAATGCGATTTTGATAATACTTAATTAAATGGGTAATTTCGTTTGAAAGATTTTTAGCATGAAGAGAAAAGTTTTCCGTCAGATCATCACCACTTGAAGTAATGGTGGAAGTCAGTTTTATTCCTCCATCAAAGCAAATAATGCCAGAAGTTTTTGCTCCAATGTCCAGAAGGATATAAGGTCCAGGGTCATTAGCGGAAATTAAAGCCCGGGCATCGGCTACTGGCTTGGTTTCCAAACTCACCAACTCCAAACCGGCCATTTTGACCGTTTCTGCCAGAGAATTAATAATTACTTTTGGGGCGGCGACTACTAAGACATCAGTTGACCTACCCGTTGATCTGCCCTTGTTGGTGGTGACAGGAGAAGTTGAATTTTTCTCTGGAATAGAGCCGACAATCTGCCAGTCCATATACATTTCATTAGCCGGCATCGGGAAAAATTCACTGGCCTGATAGGGGATGTTTTTATTAATTTCTTCAATTTTCATGCTGGGTAGGTCAATTGATTTAGTAAAAACCAAAGATTCAGGCAGAGCCGAAGAAACGAGCCGTGCCGCAATAGGTTGAGGCTTAGCTTTTCTTATCGCCATAATGATGGCTTCGGCCGTTTGCTTTTTATCTTTAATGCCATCTTTACCCAAAGTTTTTGGCGGAATTTCAACCTCCGCTACGCCCTGAAGTTTAGCTCGTTGCCCATCGCCTCGGAGTTCCATCACTTTTAAGGTCTGATAGCCAATATCTAAACCAAAAGTCGGTTTTTTCAGGCCCAGGACCGAATCATACATAATATTCCTCTTTGTTTAATAATATCATATTTTTCCTAATATTCTTCTTCCCAGTGATTGGTTTCAATCACTGGTGTTTCTGTAGATGGGCCGAGGACAATGTCAATTACTTGCGAGTCAAGGGTAATATTAACCGCTCGGAAACCGGTCACCCATGTGCGGCGGGAAATAACGCCGCCGGTTAAATTGATTGGTTGAGCAACGGAGGTGTCAAATTGAGTCCGGTCGCCGGAATAGACCAGTCCGGTGCCGCCGAAATCACCTAAAATTCCGGCGATAAAGTCTTTTTGAGTTAAGACGCCTGAAGCACCACCGCCCGGCGGGGGATTAATTTGTAACCCTCCCCACTCAATATTAATACTGCCGGAAGCCGCAATGACGCCATTCATAGTGATGTTTCTTCCATATTTAAGAGTCAGAGGAGCATCAATATAGACCACGCCATTAAAAGTTTTTGAGCTCCATGCAGGGATAAGGTCAAGAAAATCTTTTTCTTTGGCAAAATATTGACCTTGGGCAATAGCTTGGCTTTTATAAGAGTTGGGACCACTATCAAAATTAACTGGCGGGATGTTTTTTTTGGGCACGTTAGTGAGCACGCTACAACCAGGATGATCACTGCATTGGGGTGTTGTCGGGTCGCCATCGTCCAGAATTTGACAATTACAGTTAAGCTCCGAAAGCCAAAACCAAGGTCCGGTGTTGGTAAAATTACGAGCGGCTTCAACCGTTTTTTCCACATTAACCGTGGCCATGAATTTTAAAGTAATATCGCGATTGGATAAAAGCGAACCATTGTAGATATTGACAGATGCAAATGAAATATCAATGTCAGCAATTGATTCACCTGCTCCTCCAGCCGCAAAGATGGCGCCGTCGTAAAGGTAGGAGGGTTCCCAACCCGCTTGAGCAATGCCAACCTTAATTTCTCGTCTGGCTGTGCGCAAAGTGCCAATTTTGTAGGAACCAATCGCGGTGACGGTGGCCACACCTTGAGTACTGTTTTGAATGGTAACCGTATATGAGCCGTTGGCCAGTAGGGCGGGATCGTGGTAGAAAGTGGTAGTCCCGATAGTGCTGTTTAAGAAAGTATCCCGGGCGGTCGGTTCATATTTGATACGCCAAACTGCCTCTTGCACGCCAGCTTCCGCCAAAGAAAAAGCGGCCTGCGCTCCCTTGTTGTTGCGGGCGATGGCCAACTCGGAAAGAAGGGCGTCGCTGTAAAGATAGACAATGGCTAAAAGCACCATCATTAAAATTAAAACCACGATAGTGACATATGCCTTATTTTTTTGAAATTTGGATTTTATCATTTGGATTTTCCTATTGTATATTTCTTCCTAAAGTTTTGGTTTCAAAAGTATAAGTGGAGGCTCCATCAGAAACAGTCAAGTGGATGGTGATGGTTTTATCGCCCCAAAATTGTAAACTCGTTATTTTTTGGGCTTTCATTTGGTCTAAATCAAATTGTTCAGTGGGAGAATTACCCTCATGGTCTTTAGTTGACCATAAAACCCAATCGTCTGGGGCAGTGTCAAAGCAGTAGTGACTGGTTTTCCGATAGAGGTCGGTGCCGGAGAGATAGTAAGTAATATATTGGATTTTGCCGGTATCCGCGAAATTATGACCGTCTTGGAATTTAAGTTCAATGGCTGGTGTTCCTTCTTCCGGTGTTTCGGGCAAAACGGTTAAAATATCGACCGTTTGGCGAATCTCGCGAGACATCCTTTCTAAGGCGATCCGGGCGTTTTGAGCGAGCTCCGAACTTTGAGAATTACGTTGATATGATTTATAGCTGATTAAATAAACAGAGTAGCCAGCCATAATAATAATGCTGCCTAAAAAAACCACGGTTAAAATTTCAAGTAAAGTAAATGATTTAGATTTCTCTTTAAAAATTTGGAATTTGGATTTTGTCATTTGGATTTTTTAAATATTAGTGTTTGGCTTTGATCGAAGCAATTTGGAAACTTCTTTCCCCGGAATCTTGGGTCCAATAAATAGTGACAGTGATTTTTTTCATATTGGTATCGGGCGGCAAGTAACTGGCCGATAAGTTGCTGTCAATGTAGGCAATATCAATCTTTTTTTGAAAGTTGGCAAAAGGACTGTTGGGGGTTGCCTCATAAGCGGTTTTATTTCCCTCGCCCACGACCATATTAGGGTAAGAATTTTCTAGTACTTCATCTAAAAGACCCGAAGCTAAATTGGCGGCGATGGTTTCATTGCGGGCGGTTTTGGTAATTTTAAAACTATAAGTATAGAAACTGGCAATACCTAAAAGTCCGATTTCCAGGACAAAAACCGCCAACAAAATCTCAATTAAAGTAAAAGCTTTTTTAATTGTTTTTATTTTCATTGTAGTTTAATGACGCCGGCTGGTGAGACATTTACTATTTTGAAAGCGCTTTCTAAGTTTAGAGTAATATTGCCTGAAGCACTCGGTCCGCCATCGGGGGAAAAAATAATTTGGTTATTATTAATTGAAGAATCCAAAACTAACATTATATCTTTATCTAAAGTCACAGTTTCTAAGATTGTCTCGTTTGCGTCTTCTTTTTTTATTAATTGAAGTATCGCCGGATTAGTAGGCGCGGGAAAGAAACGGACAAGATGTTGTTTTTGGGTAGTGATGGCTTCTTCTTGGGCTTGTCTAAGTTGCGCCAACGTTGCTCGAGCCGAGGAAGAAAGTTTTAGTGAAGGGGTATAATTTTTAATCATCGGAATGGAAATAGCAGTAATAATGGCAATAATGCCAAAAACAATCAGAAATTCATATAAAGAAACAGCAAGTCGTTTACGAATTACGAAATAGTACCCGCCTGCGGCGGGCAAGCGAAAATACGAAAACAAATTTTTTGTATTTTTGTACATTTTTGTATTTTGTAGATTAAATTACGTTGACTAAGGAATAAATTGGCATAATGACGGCGGCCACCACCAAACCCACGCCCGCGCCGATGACGATAATCAGAATTGGTTCAATCAGGGTGGCTAAATTACTAGTAGTGGCTTCCACTTCTTTATCAAAAAAATCAGCCATGGAAAGCAAGACGTAATCCAATTTGCCGCTTTTTTCGCCAATGGCAACTAAGTGGTAAATCATGGCTGGAAAAATCATTTGTTTTTTAAGCGTTGTGGAAAACTGAATGCCGTTTTCAATATCTTTGGAGATTTTTTTGAAGGCATCTTGATAAACGCGGTTATCAATGACATTGCCAATGGTTTCAATAATATTAAGGATAGGCAATCCTGAGGCCACCAGCGTTCCGGTAGTGCGGCAGAAACGGGTCATATAGATTTTGCGGATGAGCGGGCCAATCAGAGGTATTTTTAATTTAAAGCGGTCCCAAATAAGTTTGCCCGCAGCAGTTCTGACCCAAAAGCGAAAACCGATAGATAACCCAATGATTAAAATGATAAAGATGTACCAGTAATTGATCATAAGATCGCTCGTTCCTAAGATAATTCGGGTTACCAGCGGCAATTCCACTCCCATATCCCGGAAGATTGTTTTTAGTTGCGGCACGACAAAGATTAACATTAAAATTACAATGCCGACTAAAGCCACAATGACCAAGATAGGATAAGTAACGGCGGCTTTGATTTTGGTGATCAAGTCGTAATCTTTTTGCAGCTGTTCGGACAATCT
>Ga0180007_10005472_pt1 | contig 12811 bp, 12 predicted proteins | sample MM_PC_MetaG_FD_121122 | JGI IMG/M metagenome (GOLD analysis project Ga0180007, IMG submission 121122) | Groundwater microbial communities from the Aspo Hard Rock Laboratory (HRL) deep subsurface site, Sweden - MM_PC_MetaG | ecosystem: Environmental > Aquatic > Deep subsurface > Groundwater... | reverse complement strand
TGGCGATTGGTTCGTCTGGCACCGCTCCCTCACTGCTGGCAAGCTGGTCTATCTCAACAAGACCGATGCCGAAGCCACCCTTGGCCATATCTCAGTATCCGGCACCACCCTTACCCTTGAAGATGGCGTGATTGCAGACGGGACGTATATCGTCTGCGCCTGGGCGCATGATGATTCGGCGGATGGGCTGATTCAGTGTGGGAGTTTTACAGGGGACGGTAGTTACAACGTAAGCCCAGTAACTTTAGGGTGGGAACCACAGTACGTTTTATACAAAAAGAGGTCTTCGGCAACCAATGGCGAATGGAAAATTGTTGATATAATTAGGGGGTTACCAGTAATTACTTCAGCAGGTAAAATGTTGTTTGCTAATACCTCTGCGGCAGAAGATACTGGTGCCTACACTATCTATCCTTCAGCTACAGGATTTTATGCTGTTGGAGGTATGTATCCTGGTGATTACATCTACTGCGCCATCCGCAAAGGCCCGATGAAGCAGCCTACCGTGGGGACGCAGGTGTATAATGCGATTGCGAGGACTGGAACGGGTGCAGCGGCTACGGTGACAGGGGTGGGGTTTCCGCCGGATTTGGTGATAAGTCCCATAAGGGATGGCTATGGTTACAACTTTGTTGGAGATAGGTTGCGAGGGAATACGGTTTATATGCGAACGAGTCAGCCAGAAGCTGAAAGTTCGTGGACAACTGCAACTGCCATCACAAGTTTTAATATGGATGGTATTAGCGTAGGAACAGATAGTAATAATATCATAAATGGCGATACCTATCCTTACATCAACTGGTTCTTCCGCCGCTACCCCGGCGTGTTTGATGAGGTGGCGTATACGGGGACGGGGAGTGCTCATACCGAGAGTCATAATCTTGGTGTTGCGCCTGAGTTGATTATCGTTAAAGACAGAGCATCTACCCATAATTGGGCATCTTTACCAATAGATTCTACAAAAAGAATTTTCTTAAATTTAACTAATGCTATGAGTTCTGCTGGAACTGGATACTGGCAAAATACTACCCCTACTGCTTCTGTGTTTTATATCGGAACAGACTCAGATGTTAATAATGCAACGAACAATTACGTCGCCTACCTCTTCGCCACCAAAGCCGGAATCAGCAAAGTCGGGAGTTATACAGGGAATGGAAGTTCGCAAACTCTCAATGCCGGATTCACTGGCGGAGCCAAGTTCATAATGATAAAGCGCACCGATTCAACCGGCGACTGGTATGTCTGGGATTCTACTCGTGGAATAGTCGCCGGCAATGACCCGCATCTCTCTCTCAACACCACAGCAGCTGAAGTCACCACTGATGATTCCATTGACCCAGCTGATTCTGGTTTCATTGTGAACGAAGTCGCCGCTACGCACATCAACGTAACTGATGCTACTTATATCTACCTCGCATTTTCTGGCGACGCCGCTACCCCGACACCGCATACTCCGACCGTCCCAACCATTTTCCGCGCCAGTGCCGGCAAGCCCATCATTTTTCGCGCCCCCCCCGTTAGTCCGGTTAACACCGTCGCGCCGGCGGTGACGGGCACCGCTACAGTTGGCGAAACACTTTCTTGTTCCACCGGCACTTGGACTGGTCGGCCGACGCCGACCTATACTTATCAATGGCAACATACGACAACAAATATTGATGGCGCTACGAACAGCACCTATGTAGTTGAATCTGCGTATATTGGCGAGACAATTAGATGCGTTGTGACGGCGACAAATTCAGGCGGAAGCGCCAACGCGAATTCCAATAATTCTGGAACAGTAGCTGCTGCTCCTGGTCAGCAAGCTTATACCACTCCCGGAAGTTATTCTTGGACAGCACCAACTGGCGTGACAAGTGTGAGTGTGGTTTGCGTGGGCGGTGGCGGAGGTGGGGCGAATTCCAATAATGCTTATGCGTCCGGTGGTGGTGGAGCTTTAAGATATGATAATGATGTTGCCGTTACTCCGGGCAATAGTTACGCAGTTGTTGTAGGTGTTGCGGGACATAATAATGGTGGGGCAGACAAAACAGCAGGAGGCACTTCTTCTTTCAATACTACTACCGTTGTTGCCCCCGGTGGTCAGGCAGGCATTGATATAAGCACCGATACAACCCCTGCTTCAAGTACGTCTGGTGATGGCGGAGGGGCTGGTGGTAAGGGTAGAAGGGGGGCCGATGGAAGCAACGGTGCTGGTGGTGGTGGAGCAGCAGGGTACTCTGGAAATGGCGGAGATGGTATTTATTGGAATGGAGGCAGCTATACAGGGGATTCTGCTGGGACAGGGGGAGGCGGTGGTGGAGGAAGAAATAATTCTCCGCAGGCTGTAAATAATGCAAATGGTGGTGGTGGAGTAGGAATTTTTGGTGAGGGAACCAGCGGAGGGGTGGGAGGATATGGAGGGTCCGGTGGCGGTAATGCTCATGTAGCGCCAACTGAACAGTATGGACACGGTGGAGAATATGGAGGTGGAGGTGGTGGAAGCCCATTAGCCGTAGGCGGGACAGGGGCTTGCCGTATTATCTGGCCCGGCGATGTTCGCCAATTCCCCTCAACCCGCACCGCCGACGAATAGTTGACGGAAACGGTACAATACCGGCAGTCAGACCGCGTTAAATTAACGATGATAGGGTTTACGAAACCCTATCATTCCGGCAAAAGTGTCCAACACCTGTCAAACACCGAGTGTTTGACACTTTTGCTGGCGTGTCCACAGGCGCGCATTGTTGCTTGTCATAGGAAAAGATATACTTGCGACATGAAGAAAGAAACTGACACGGAACTGCTCGCTCGCCTCATGGCCGTTGAGTAGCAAGAACCGTTCTTGCTATAAGTAATAGGCTTGATATAATGAAAATATGCTTAGAAAAGATCCATTTGTTACGGGTGAGTATTATCATATCTACAATAGAGGTATCGATAAAAGAAATATCTTTAAGCTGGAAAGAGATTATGAAAGATTTATAATGCTCTTGTATATTTGTAATTCTACGAATGAACCACCTTTTCGTCTCGATAATCTTATAAATCATTCTCGTAAAAGTTTTAATGAAATAATAATTTTAGATAGGGGTAAACCTCTAGTTTTAATTGGTGCATGGTGTCTCATGACTAATCATTTTCATATCTTATTAAAACAAGAAACGGACGGAGGTATTACTAAATTTATGAGAAAAGTTGGAGTTGGTTATTCGATGTTTTTCAATTTGAAGTATCAAAGAAAAGGTGCATTATTTGGAGGACTTTTTAAGTCAAAACTGATTGGTGTTGATGATAATTATTTGAATTATATGTTTGCTTATATTCATTTGAATGCACTCGATATTGAATTTCCTGGTTGGGAAAAAGAAATAAATAAATCGTCAATAGAAATGAAAAACTTTTTGGAATCATACAGATATTCAAGTTACCAAGATTATATAGATACAAAAAGAACAGAAGGAAATATCCTCAATAAAGAGGCTTTTCCTAACTACTTTGAAGATACAAAATCGTTTAAAGATTTTACGGAGAATTATTTTAGGTATTCAGATTCTAACTCGAGCCAAACCCTGTAGCAAGAACCGTTCTTGCTACATCTTCTTGCTACATCAATGCTTGACTTTAATTGGTCATAAGTATATGATATTATAGTATTAGATTATCATATAATTATTAAAAAATATGACTACATTATCAATACCCGTATCAGGGGATTTAGAAAAGTTCATAGAGAGAATGGTGAGGGATGGGAAAGGTGCCAACAAAGCAGACGTTGTTCGACGCGCCTTGCGAGAATACGAAGAAAATGAGGCATTACAAAATATTTTACAATCAGAAATGGAAATTGCCCAAGGCAAAGGTTTGCGCGGGGATTTACGAAAATTGGCAAAAAAATTTAAATAAAATAATATGAGTATTATTACTTATTCTCCGTTCTTTATACGTAAGTTTAATAAACTGGAAAATGGTTTACAGGAGGATATTATTCAAAAAGTAGATTTATTTAAAGATAGGAAGAATCATAAAATACTGGAAGTTCATAAACTGAATGGTAAGTTTAAAGAATATTTCGGTTTCTCGGTAAATTATAAATTCCGAATAGTGTTTCGTTATGTCTCAAAAAATGAAGTTATCTTTGTTGACATAGGTGGACATGAAATTTACAGATAATTTTTTACGATAGCAATGACCGTCCTTGCGTAACTGAATTTACATTTTCTTCCTTTACATTTTTTGAATACTTGATATAATTTGCAACATTGTGAAAAAGATAAAAAGACCACAAAAGAATTGGAAAAAATTTTGGAAGCTGGGGATGGAGGAATTCAATACCCAGTATTTTGATGTGAACCAAAATGGTGATTTGGTGGTGAAGGAAGGATATTATCAGTACAATATAATGGATATAGTAAAAAAATATGGTACTGTAACCCGAGTTTTTTTTCCTTTTATTTTGGAAAATAGAGTTCGTGATTTAATAGAACTTTTTAATGCCTATATTAAAATTTTAAATTATCGTGGAAAATTTTATTATCATTATGTGATGAAATCTAACCAGAATCGTGATTTTGTTTTGGCGGCAATTGCAGAAGGAGCGCATATCGAGGTTTCTTCGGCTAATGAACTTTTTTTAGTGAAAAGGATGTTAGAACAAGATAAATTTAATCGTAAAATTAGAATTACCTGTAATGGACCTAAAACAGAACAATACATTGGTTTAATTGAGGAACTTCGGGAGAAAGGTTTGATAGTTATACCTATTATTGAGAATGGGGAAGAATTAAATAGATTAAAAAAATTTAAAGGAGAGGTAGGAATACGAGTAAATCTAGACCTAAAGGTTGATGCACATTGGGATAAAAAATATAACCACTTCGGTTTTGCCGAGGAAGAGTTAATTAAAATCAGTAAGATAAGGAATCTTTCAATGTTGCATTATCACATTTCCACGCAAAATGAAAAAATTGAAGGTTTTATAAAGCCTCTCAAGCGCGCGATTGCCTTGTATGCAATATTGAAACAACACAATCCAAATTTAGACACGATAAATTTTGGTGGAGGAATGGCTGTGCCTTACGAAAAAAGAAAAAAATTATTTTCTACCAAAAATCTAGTTTTACAAATGATTAAAACTGCAAAGAGAGAAAGTAATAAATTAGGAGTGAGGCATCCGAATCTGGTTTGTGAATGGGGTAGTTATTTTACGGCTCCTTCTCAAATTACAATTTTTAAAATTTTAGCTGAGAAAAATATTTTTAAGAAACCTGACACCAAATGGTATTTTATTGATGGCTCTTTTATCGCACATTTAACCGATACTTGGTCTCCGGTTCATCATAAGTGGCACTTTGTGACAGCTAACCATTTAAATACTCGTCGACTCCAAAAGGTATGGTTTGCTGGGTCTACTTGTGATTCTGATGATCGTTATACCGCCTCCGGAGCTTATGTATTATTACCAAAGTTTACTGAAGATGTCCCCGACTTATATTTGGTAGTTTTTGATACGGGTTCTTATCAGGACACTTTTCAAAATAGTCATTGCTTACTTTCTAAGCCAGCTATGGTAATTTGTCAAAACGGAGAAGTAAAACTTTCCCGCAAGAGACAAACACCAGAAGAAATCGGCAAGCTTTTCGGCTGGAATGGAGATCATAAATAAATATAAATTTTATGGTAGATTCAATCATCAGTGTAAAAAAAATAAATGAAGCAGATGTGGTTTTAGTGTCGGCAGCATACGAAGAAACTGCTTCTAGTCACAAAGGGACAATTAGTGGACCTAAGGCAATTATTAAAATGCTTAATTCGCAATTAGAGCTTTTTAATCGTACATACAAAACAGAGCCTTGTAAAAAAATAAGAATTGTTCAAAAAGATTTAGGTAATATTAATTCACTCTCACCCGAGAAAGCTCTTTTGAAAATTACAACTGAATGTAAAAAATTATTAGATGATAATAAATTTGTTTTTTTGTTGGGAGGGGAACATTCAGTTTCTCTTGGCCTTTTGCAGGCTTTATCAAAAAAAATAAATCCAAAAGAGGTGACCATTCTGCAAATAGACGCGCATTGTGATTTACGGGATAACGATTCTGACTATAATGATAAAAATATTTCAAAGCTGGCTCATTCTTGCGTAATGCGTCGGGCGCACGAATTTAACTTCAATCTTGTACAGGTTGGTGTTCGTACTTATTATAAAGACGAGTATAAGTATTTTACTAATCTAAAAAACAAAATAAAAGTTTTTGAATGGGGAAATGGACACAAAGTGCCGACTATAAATGAAATTTTAAAGTCTATTAAAACAAAATATGTTTATCTTACCATTGATGCGGATGGTTTTGACCCTGCATATATGCCGGGCACTGGTACACCTGTGCAAGGCGGACTTGAATGGTGGTATGGCATAGAGCTTATTAAACAAATTGTAGACAAAAAAAAATTAATTGGAGCTGACATCACTGAGATTTCTCCTGTGCATGATTCTATCCTGACTGAATATGGGGCTGCGGAGCTTGCCTACACTATAATAGCTCATAAATTTCAAGAAAAACTTTGATAAATTAAGATAGATATTTTTCTATTAATTCATTTGCTTCTTGAGGGTTCGCTTTACATTCCAAGAGCGCCGTCAGTAAAAGGGGAGCGACAATAGTCGCATCAGACTCTACGACGAACATCGGAGTGTCTTTAGTTAATTTGTCCCAAGTGATTTTTTCGTTAGGGGTGGCACCCGAGTAGGAGCCGTACGAAGTGGTGGAGTCGGAAATCTGGCAGAAATAAGCCCAAGGCTTGGCGGGAATTTCCATATCATATTTAAGTGAAGGAACGACGCAAATAGGGAAGTCTCCGGCAATACCTCCGCCGATTTGGAAAAAGCCTATACCTGCTCCTTCTGAAAGCTTTTGATATTGGTCATAAAAGGCTCCCATATATTCTATACCGCTTTTAGCAATATTTGCGTTCGCATCACCATGCTTTACGTGAGAAGCAAAAATATTACCAAAAGTGGAGTCTTCATAGCCCGGAACTACTATTGGAATATTATTTTCCGCAGCGGCGAGGAGCCAGCATTCTTCCGCTTTGCCCTGGTGTTTTTCTTTTTCTATGTTTTGAATTAAATCATAAAAATATTCGTGCCAAAATTTGCGAGTATTTTCTCTTGTGGCTTTTTCCCAGACCGGTACAATCAGGCTCTCTACTGCACGAAAAGCTTCGTCTTCGGGTATGCTTGTGTCTGTTACTCGACGCATTCTATTTTCTAAAATTTTTGTATCATCTTCTTTGGTGAAATATCGATAATCTGGAAAATCTTTATAACTATCGTGGGCGACGAGGCGAAAAAGTGATTCCTCTAGATTGGCCCCGGTCACAGACATTCCGTGAATGAGACCATTGCGGATGGCGGGCGCGAGAGTGATGCCAAGTTGGGCGGAGCTCATTGCCCCAGCTACGGCCCAAAACATTTTGCCACCTTTTTCTATATGTCTCCAGTATGCAATAAATGCATCACGAGTTGCGCGAGCATTAAAGTTTTTGTAATTTTTGAGAATAAATTCTAGAGTGGGAAGGTTGTTCATAGAAATAATTGTAAAGCAATTGGAAATAGAGTCAAGTTTTTGTTATTTACTTATTAAAATTTTATGGTACAATCTATTTGGTTTTGTATTGGATAGCTACTTCAACCTTGGTTGGGGAGGAAAGTCCGAACACATACTTTGACTTAGTGTCAGAGAAGCGTAGCGGGTAATGCCCGTCGTCCGCAAGGATAGAGTTGAGAACAGTGACGAACCGATTTAGTTCGGGTGAAACGGCAAAATACTTACGTGTGTGCAAGATCGTGCTCCGACTTTAGTCGGAGAGAATCGCTTGAGTTCTAAAGTAATTTAGGACCTAGATAAATTGCTATCTGCTAATTTTGTTTGCCATAGGCATTTACAAAATTGAGCATTCCGAGGAAATCGAGGGAACCCTTCGAAAATACTCAGGGTCCTCAATTTTGTATCACCTGTGGTGAACAAAATTGGGACAGAATTCGGCTTATAGATACAAGACCAAAAACATGAAAAATCCTCTCGCAAGAGAGGATTTTTCTAATTAAACTTGCATTTTTATTGCAAGTATGATATACTATTTTTGTGAGTGTAAGGAGTGATTCTTACATTATTCGTAAACAACATAAGTGCCGCAAAATCCGCCGTAAGGCGGATTTTGTTTTTTATTTAACGACTCGAATTTTTTTCTCCATTACTTTTACTTTCGCGCGAGCTTCTTTGATGTTTTTTCCTAAAGCTAATGCTACGGCCATTCGGCGATGAGGATAAGCAATAGGTTTGCCGAATATTCGCACGGCCGTATCGGGAGCCTTAAGAGCTTCTGTTATTCCCAAAAAGGATGGATTATTTGTTTTAATTTCGGATAAAATTGCGGCGGAAGCTCCAGACTGACAGGAGATAAGGGGTATTGGTAAACCTAAAATAGCGCGGACATGGAGTTCCATTTCGCTCATATTCTGGGTTAGCATTGTAACCATACCAGTGTCATGTGGACGGGGAGAGACTTCTGAAAAATAAACTTTATTTCCTTTGATAAAAAGTTCCACTCCGAAAATACCACGTCCCCCGAGAGCGTCGGTAACTTTTTTAGCGATGGTTTGCGCCTTTTTTAAAGCTAGCTTGGACATTGGTTGTGGTTGCCAGCTTTCTCTATAATCTCCATCTACCTGTAGGTGTCCGATGGGCGCACAGAAACTAGTGCCGGCATTATGTCGCACTGTCATCAGGGTGATTTCATAATCAAAATTAATTTTTCCTTCCACAATAACCTTGCCGGTATTTCCTCGGGCTGCATCGCTGGCATATTGCCAAGCTTTCGCTAAGTCTTTTTTATTTTGAACTTTACTTTGACCGTGACCGGAAGAGGACATTGTTGGTTTTATGAAACAAGGAAAACCAACAATGTCAGCAGCTTTTTTCAGTTCTGCCACATTAGCCGCAAAACGATAAGGACTGGTTGGTAACTTTAATTTCTCAGCTGCTAGTCGGCGAATATTTTCGCGGTTCATAGTGGTTTGAGTAGCATAGGCTGTTGGGATTACATTCCAGCTTTCTTTTTCCAACTCTATTAAGGTATCGGTAGCAATCGCTTCTATTTCCGGCACAATAAAATCTGGTTTTTCTTTTTCTACCACCTGTCTGATGTTTTTGCCTTCGAGCATTGGGAAAACATAGGACCGGGTTGCCACCTGCATTGCCGGGGCATTAGCATAGCGGTCGCAAGCGATAACAATACAGCCGAGACGCTTGGCTTCAATAGCCACTTCTTTACCTAACTCTCCTGAGCCGAGTAATAAAATCTTTTTTGTTTTAAAAATTTTTAACATGTGGACCGTACAGGACTCGAACCTGCCACCCCCTCATTGCAAATGAGGTGCTCTACCAGATGAGCTAACGGCCCCTATTCAATAAAACTATTCTATCTTATTTTACTAATAATGCAAATTGTCATAATTTTTTTTTATTTGTTTTTTTTATAGTTTCTGTTAAGATGTTAGAAGTTCTTTATAAATTAAAATCAATTCCGGGGTAGCTGAAATGCGTTTAAAGCATTTCAGGGGCGGAGGCACGAAGGTGCCGAGCCGGGGTCGCGAAATTTTTCAGCAGAAAAATATTTGTGACCAGCGGTTTCCGTTGAGCTATCCTTGAATAAATAAATTCCGGGGTAGCTCAGCGGTAGAGCGGTCGCCTGTTAAGCGATTGGTCGTAGGTTCGATCCCTACCCCCGGAGCAATGTTTAAGCCTTAACACATAAGGCTTATTTTTGGAGGAACTTAGGATGTTCAAACCTAAGTGATTTTTGTGTATAATTAGCAGATGGATATTACAGAGCATCTCAAGAAGATACAATTCCAAAAATCTCATCCAATTGTTTTTATTTCTGGAATGGGTGGTTCTGGGAAAACAACTTTCGCAAATAAAATTGTAAATCAAAACAATAACGCTAAGCATTTTGAACTAGACTGGTATTTAATACACTCCTCAAAAGAGCGAGGGAAAAGAATAAAAGACGCTTTTGAATCTGGTAATGAGGAAACAATAAATAAAGAAGCCAACCCCATTAACCACTATGATTATAATTCTTTCAAAAAAGACATTAAAGATTTTCAGGAATCTGGAAAGTTTTCTGTAAAAAATGTCTGGAATCAAAAAACAGGAGAAAAGGATGCGAATTATTCTTTGGATTTCAATGGGCAAGACGGATTGATAGTGTGTGATGGCGACTATCTTTTACATTCCGAAATAGCTTCGTTAGCTGATTTGGTTATTTTACTAGAGGTTCCTTTTGAAACTGCCAGAAAAAGAGCTGAGCAAAGAGATATGCACAGGAGTGATACTGAGCATTTAGCTAGAAAAAAGTTGATTGCTCAAAAATACGACACACCATATTTTGCTGAGAATAGAAAGAATGCGACCTTAGTAATAGCTAGTGAACTTCCTGTATAATAGCTTTCCGAACTTCCTCCCAAGTTCGGAGCATCATAAATAACCTTATAAACCAAGGGTTATTTTGCCTACCACAAATCAAGTTCGAACCCGAATTGTTTTTGTGTATAATAAGAATATGAAAAATAATTTTATATTATTGATTGATGGAATGACTGGTGCAGGGAAAACTACTATTACGAAACTATTGGCAAAAGACTTGCCTCGAACTGCAATAGTGGGTATGGATAAAGTTAAAAAGTTTATTACTGATTTCGAAAGAGGCGAAAGAGATAATACTATAGCGAAAGAGGTTGTTTTGGTGATGGTTAAAAAGTATCTAGAACTAGGGTTGTCAGTTATTGTAGACCAGCCATTTAAGAATACAGAAGAAATAGAATTGTTTGAAAATCTTGCTAGGGAAAATAGAATAAACCTTTATGGGTTTCAACTATTTACTTCGCCGGAAATTGCATTTAATAGGGTTGTAAATAGGCAGAAAGATTACAAGGATAAAGTTCCAGAAGAACGTATTCAAAGAAACATTTCATTGTTTAAAAATAAAGAGGATTTGGGTTTTACTACGATAGATACTTCTGAACTTGAGCCAAAGGATGTTGCGGAGTTAATCTTGAAAGATTTGTTTAGAAAATAATTATATATTAGATGGTTGCAATCTATGATATAATTAATTTATTAGTAATTATTATTAATTTTAATTAAAAAACTATGAATATATTTAGAACGTGGACATTTAAATGGTGGGAAATTAGTTTATTAAAAATTTGCCTCTTATCTCTTGGTATTATTTTGGGTTTATATTTTTATGATTATCTTATTGGTTTGATGTGGCTTTGGTGGGTATTGTTTATTATTACCACAATATATTTTCTTCCGAAGGTTTTTAAAAAAGAACCAACTATCTAAGTCGGCTTGTATGGAAGAGAATAAATTAAAATCTAGCAAGATTGTGCTATAATCTAAAGATTAATAATTAAAAATTAAATTTTATGGCAAAAAGAGGAACCACACTGAGTCCAAAAAAGAAATCAAGACGCTCCCATAAGACCAAGAAAAGGCTTGCAGTCAAGAGGGTGATGCTGGCTAAAAAAGCGACTCGAAATAAAACAAAGTTCGGATAGAATTTCTGCGAGCATTTTTTGTCTAATTTTTACAATAATGTCTAAGAAGTCTTCAGCTAAAAAAACTAAAAAAATTGTCATGGTGAGCGGTGGATTTGATCCCGTACATATTGGCCATGTAAGGCTCTTTAATGAAGCGAAAAAGTTAGGAGATGAGCTGGTGATTTTACTGAATAACGATAATTGGCTAAAACTTAAAAAGGGCTATGCTTTTATGCCCGAACATGAACGCAAAGAAATTATTGAATCTTTTGAAGCGGTGGATCGGGTTGTTTTAAGCCACCATTCGAAAAATACAAAAGACATAAGTGTTTGTGAAGACATAAAATTAATTCGTCCGCATATTTTTGCGAAAGGAGGAGATAGAACTTACGACAACATTCCCGAAGTTTCTATCTGCGAAGAATTGAAATGTGAAATGATTTTTAATCTAGGTCGTGGCGGAAAAGTCCAAAGTTCGTCAGCATTAGTAAAAAAAGCGAAATTAAAAAAGAATGCTACCAGATAAAAAAATTTTAGCTTTTGATGTTGATGGCACACTCACCGTAAGTAAGACCCTTATGACAGAAAGTATGGCAAGTTTAATCAAAGAACTTATTAAGCAAAAAATCGTTATTGCTATTGCGGGTGGTCGTTTTGAACAACTTGAAACTCAATTTCTTCCTCCTCTTTTAAATGATAATTCTATAATTCCTTTTATTCATAATTTAATTTTGTTACCAACTAGTGGAAGCCAGAGATATGAATATGATGAGATAAAAAAAGAGTGGATTTTAATGGACAAAGAGCTCTTGCCACTGGAAGTGAAAAAAAGAGCAATGCAGTTATTGCAAAAAGTAATTAGCGACCCTGTTTATGAAATACCACCAAACCCAATAGGTAGCATTATTGAGGATAGAGATACTCAAATTACTTTTACTCCTAATGGGCAACAAGCTCCCGTAGAATTGAAGTTGCGTTTTGATCCTGATCGAAGGAAGAGAGAAAAAATTAAGGCAATCTTGGGTCCACAACTGCCTGAAGTTGATCTTTTAATTAACGGAACCTCTAGTATTGATATTTTGCCAAAAGGATTTAATAAAGCAGTAGGGCTTATGCGATTTCTCGATAAAATAAGACTTGCAAAGTCAGATGTAATTTTTGTCGGGGATGCTCTTTTCCCTGGAGGGAACGATTATTCAGTATATGAAGCTGGTATTGA
>Ga0180007_10005471_pt1 | contig 12813 bp, 5 predicted proteins | sample MM_PC_MetaG_FD_121122 | JGI IMG/M metagenome (GOLD analysis project Ga0180007, IMG submission 121122) | Groundwater microbial communities from the Aspo Hard Rock Laboratory (HRL) deep subsurface site, Sweden - MM_PC_MetaG | ecosystem: Environmental > Aquatic > Deep subsurface > Groundwater... | reverse complement strand
TCCCACAGGTTCAGAATCCTTCCGCCCTAATAGCGAAGCCGCCAGGGTATGCAGAACCCTGGCGGCTTTGTCGTTGGGAGGGTGAGAACCTTTGCTCGTAGGATAGGCGTTTGCACAGCACACGCCCAAGCAACTGAATAGCATCGGATTAGTTCAGTTGCCATCCTTGTCAGTCCTAATAGGTGGGCAAAAGCCCCTTTGGAAGGGGCTTTCATCCTGCCTTGGTACCAAGATAGCAGCGAACGCCTGGAACTCAAGGGCTTGTCCTCTGCTTCACTCGTCGATTCGATCGGCTTGGCTCAACGTCGAACAACTTCCACATATGGTATTACTACTCGGCCGGATGGATAGAGAATGTGCCAGAAGTGGCGGTTACAGTCGGATACTGCATGGACGTCAAGCGGATCCTGCATTGATCTGAATCGATGCTACTAGGAATCGGCCAATGATCATCTCCATCGTTGCCGGTGTTGCTGGAGAACGTGGTCCAAGAGCTTCCTCCGTTGGTGGAATACTCTACTTTGAACGGCGTCCCAGCGTTCTGACTCGTCCAGGTGATGGTCTGGGTTGTTCCAGCAGTCCACGACGTACTGCTAGTTGGGGCAGTGATCGTGATGCTCCCAGCGGGCTCAGGATGGATCGAGAAAGTATCGGAAGTCGCCGTGACATTTGGATACTGCATGGATGTCAAGCGGATCTTGCATTGATCCGAAGCGATGTCACTTGGAATTGGCCAGTAGTCTGTCCCGTCATTGCCAGTATTGCTGGAGAACGTGGTCCAGGTGCTCCCTCCGTCGGTGGAGTACTCGACACGGAAGGGCGTCCCAGCATTCTGACTCGTCCAGGTGATGATCTGCGTCGTACCGGCAGTCCATGTGGTATAGACGGATGGCTCCGTGATGCTGATCGAAGGCAACGAGTGAATGGAGAATACCTCAGAGGTAGCGGACACGTTAGGGTAGTTTCTCGAAGTCATTCGAAGCAGGCACTGGTCAGAGTTAATCCCCTCAGGAATACTCCAAGGGTCGCTGTAATCGTTGCTGACTCCTGCAAATGGAACCCATATTATGCCTCCATCTACCGAATACTCTACCGTGAAGAACTCGGAGAGACCCCACACGATATTTTCACTTGTTTCCCAGTAGTATCGCTGCGTGCTTCCTGCAGCCCAGACTGTGCCTGCTGAGGGAACAGTGATGGCAATGCTGCGGTGAGGGTGGATTGAGAAGATGTCCGAGGTGTCAAATACGTTCGGGTAGTTGCGAGACGTCATGCGGAGCATACACCGATCCGAGTCTATGTCTTCGGGAATATCCCAAGGGTCACTCCCATCATTGCTTACCCCCGCAAATTGAATCCAGTTCAGACCTCCATCAACCGAGTATTCCGTCGTGAACATCTCGGAGAGTCCACTTGTCATGTATTCGGTTTCCCAGGCGTATCTCACGCTCGTTCCTGCTGTCCATTCGGTTGAGCGAATCGGAGAAGTAATTGTAATGAGACGCCCTTGAGAGTCGGTGCCTGAAGGCAAGGCGAGAGAGAGTATGTACTCTTGCTCTATTGTCTTCTTGCTGAAATCTGCGATGCCGGCGACGACAAGGAATGTGGTTAGGTCTGCCTGGATGGCAGCGAACTCCGATAGAGAAGAGAACTGAGTCCCCGAAAGGTTGATTTCGATTTGCTCGAGATGAACAAGAACGCCCCACATCTCAGAGGGTGCCAAGACCAAGACTGCGGCAACATCGTCGGCGCGCTTTGCCTCGATTCGGAATAAGCCGGAAGCAAGAACGCCCGATCTTCCTAGAATGGTCGCATCTGATGAGACAAGCACGACCAACGAATTCCCAAACTGACCTTCACTAACGAATGGCGAGACATTGCCGATGATCGTGCACGAGTCGACTTGGGCCGCAACGGGCAAGCACACAACCGTCAGACATGCAAAAAGCAGCATCCAGATCCACATACTGGGCCTCATGTTTGAAACCTCCTTGGGTTCTTCTCCTCCAGCGCAAGGCCTAGCTGACTCGATTCTCATGGTTTCAGTCAGGACGACCCGGCGAACGATCATATCAACCAGTATGGTGGAAGTCAACTTCCCAAGTTGACTGCCGGAGAGCCTGTTGCTAGACTCCAATGCGGTGAGAATTCCCGCTAATTCTCGAGTCGAGTGAAGGAGTCACTCTAGCAAGCCAAGGATGGAGATATTGTGACAGGTTTCGGAGAGCAACTCAGGGAGTTAAGGAAGGCCGCTGGATTGACGCAAGAGCAACTTGCTGGCGTCACAGGGGTGACGAACTCTTACATTTCCGCCTTGGAGAACAGCAAGAAGCCTGCCCCGCCTCGCGCCATCGTTGCATTGCTTGCCGCGAACCTAAATGCCGACGAGACTCGATTGTGGAGAGTGGCTCAAGCAGAGCGTGAATCCCGGCTTCGAGAGCGAATTGACGGTGTTCCGACATCTATGAAAGCTCACGGGCTTCAATCAAGTGAGATCGGTGAAAGTCAGCTTTCGCCTGATCTTGCACATGACAAACGGGAATTGGGGCATCTGGTATGCGAGCTCTCGCAATTGGCCGACAATCGCCAGGAAAGGGATCGACTTGTTTCGCTTCTAGAAACCATTCTTGGCTGGCTTCGTGGGGGAGGCTAGAGAGGATGAGTCGAGGGAAACTGCAAGGAATGAAGCGTTTCGTCGTGAACGTTTGTGTAGACGCGCCCGAAGGTGTTGATTCAGGTGTTGGAGTCGTTCTCTCCACTCAACCGCTTTTCATCATTGTTCCTAGTCATCTAGTCGTTCAGCTTGAGAATGACGAGAATGCGCGTGTCCGGATTGACGGCGTGCAATGTGAGAGTTGCGAGGTAGTGCCATCCTCGGTCCTCTCTGCTGAGCACCTTACATTGCTTCGCGCCCGGGGAATGAAGCTGAATCATCTCCGGCAGGTCAGATTGCCGAAGAAAGCTGAAACGCTTGATAGCGGATTCCCAATAAGGATTCTCGGATGTAGTGCGAATTCCTCATTTGAGCACTTCGGTCAAATTCTTGAGAGCAAAACACCTTCGACGAACGGATCCGCGATTACGGACGTAGTGATTCGGCAAGGAGATAGCGGCAGCGCACTAATGGCTGGACAACGTCTCGCAGGTATCTGCCAAGGAATGATTCCGAGAAACGGGAACGTGGCCGTCGCTCTCCTGCTGAAGCAGCCAGTAGTTGAAGAGCTTAGTAGGATTCGGAACAGATACAGAAGGACTCGTCGTGCTCTATTGGGACTTGCAGGCGCAGTGCTTCTTACCGCTCTCGCCTTTACATCGTTTTCGCTCTACGAGAGACCGCGCGTGAGAATCATCGTCCCTACCAGCCGGACTCTATGGGTTGCGGGGAAGCTTGAGCGTATTTGGTGGGAGACAAGGAATATCAATATCGGCCCATCTGAAATGCTGGACATGGATTTCTCATCAGATGGAGGCAAGACCTGGGTTTCAATCACGCCTGCAAGCAACGATTGGACGGAACCATGGTTTATTCCAGATGTTTCCTCAACTCAGTGTCTTCTGAGAATGGTATTGAGAAGGGATCGAAGCGTTCTCGACATCTCTCCGCAGTTTACGATTGTGCGCCAGTGAATCCGTGAAGCCAGAAGGCTTCGGCTGGTGTATGCACAGCGAGATCTGGCGCGAAGCGGCGAGCTTGCCTGAACTCCTCCGACAGTAACAAGATTGGATTCCGCCTGCGGTGTCTGAGATCCAACGATGAAATCGTGGCAAGATGAAGTGCATATTTCACAAAATGCGAGAGACGTGCTCGGTGATGAGAGCGTGTCAAGACAGATCAAGAGAGTGAGAGCGTGGAATTCTGTGGTGTTGGTGGAATCACAATCATAGGTTGCTAGTGAAGAACATGTCGTACATAGGCGGTGGAATTCGATCGTAAGCCACCTAACGGAGTTCGAAAGTAGTCCTCTAGCCCTAACAAATGACGAAAACCCTGTACCAATCAATAGTACAGGGTTCGAGTCCTTCCGCTTTCGTCGCGGGATATCAGTTAATCCGGAGCACGTAAGAACTCTCTGTCATTCGAGCTACCCTCAGCTACTCTGAAACGTCAACTACATGCAGCTTCCCCGGTGCTTCCGAGTTCGAGATGCTGGTGAAGTAGTAGACTTCATCGGTGAGATACATTCCTCGAATGCCGCCGTCTGCTTGCTCATTCCGTGGCACCAAGTCGCTGAGCACGAGATAGGGTTCGAGCGAGTAGACATCACCTGTCAGAACGAGGCGATACACGATGCCGACGCCGTAGTCGATGGACATGAGCGTACCATCGAACATCTGAAGCGAAATGAGTTCACCTGCTCCCGCGGCATCGACGGGGAAGGACACGACCTCGCCATCCGTTACCTCTTGGATCATCGGACCGTTTGAGCCGTACTGGAGAAGGAAGAGAGAACCGTCGTCGTACTCCAGACCAAGAGTCTCACCCTCAACCGCTCCCCCGAGATCGAGGGTAGTCGCAGATGATGCCTCTATGTCGTACGACCACGCCATGCCGCTCTCATCGACAATGAACAAGATGTCGCCATCCGAAGCCATATCCGATACGTGTCCGAAGCCATGGGACAACAGCTGGATTGCGCTCCCATCCAGACTGGATGCGTACAGCCCCCCGTCGCTCCAATCAATGACATAAGCCATGTCTCCAATGACTTCAATCGCCTGGGGCGTGGTGCCGATAGATCTGGCTCCATTCTCAACCAGCGGCGCGTTCAGGACAGGCTCGGCGTCATCACTTGTCGCTGGAGTGGTCTGTGGAATTGCCTCTTGCATGTACCAGTACTGCAGCATATCGCCAGCGGGATGCCCCGCTATGTCATGCGTTACGGGCAGGTCTTCCTTCTGGTAGTTGAAGTCAGCTTTGAACGCTCTCACGAATACAAAAGCCCCGTCAATCCACGGATTCTCAGCGACAACCTGAAAGAGGGCTTCAAGGTACTTAACTGGTTGGGTGTTATCGACGATGCTGCTCTCGTACCCAACGTCCTGAATCCACCCCCCCCCAATGCCGTAGTTTGAAGCAAAGGAGTTGCCCCATCCTGATTCGTGTATTACGACCATCTTGCCTATCTCGATGCTCACTTCGTGGATGTTCGCAAGCCCCCTCCGGATGGATGCGATGTACTGCCAGAAGGGAGGGTTGTCAGATCTAGGAACTCCCGTGTCCCAGTACTCCCCAGAACCAGTGATCTGGTAGTAGAAGTCGACTCCAATGTGGTCTATCGCCGGCTCATCCCAGAAGTCCACCTTGGAGATACCCCACGGGAGCCCGGCATCGGAGAGCGTCAAGATCGTGTTGGCAGGGAGTACTTCGTCGACTGCACGAACTACCTCACGGCAGCTGGCTGTCTGCGACATGGCGTTGTTGAGTTCATTGAATACGTCAAACATCTCGACACCGAGAGTTGACGCGAGCCTAGCATAGTGCAGAATCCACTCGGTGTAGGAGGCAAACCAGCTAGACCAATCTGTGGGCTTGAGATCTCCGCGCCAGTGGAGCCAACGGTAGTTTTCGATAGTCGGCCGCAGGAAGACCTTGAGGCCCCTTTCGTGACACATACCGACAAGAGCGGAGAGTTGCTCGTCCGAGATGGTGAAACCTGGGCAGCCCGCGTAGTACTCACCGAGACGTTCCACGTTGTTTGAGGCGCCATCTTTCATCCACCCCAGCGGAGCGAACTCAAGCCATTCCACACCTCGCGCAACGAGGTCATCAAGAATGCGTGGGATGAAACTTGTGAGTCCTGATGGATCCCAATATGCGAAGGCGCACACTCCCTCGATGCCGAGGAGAGGAGCCTTCGAGAAGACTCGTACGTTGATGTGCGCAGAATTCGTGGCTCCGCTATTGTCTGCGACGGTTAGCTGGAACCTGTAGTTCCCGGGCCAAGCTGGGGTGAAGGACGCCTTTGCGGCGGTCGAGGAATCCAGAGCAGCCACCTGGTTCGTGACGTACTCTACATCAAACTGCGTAGCATACTGCTGGTCCCAATGGACTGACGCGATCACTCCGTCGGGGTCAATCGAGCTGGAGCTATCGAGCAGAACAGAATCACCTACGTACACTTCGATTGCATCGGGGAGCTTGGCGATTGGGGAGCGGTTCACCTCGTTGAGATCCATGCTGAAGTCCCTCCCGTCAGGAAGGTGGCGCAGTACTGAGACAACGTTGAGTAGATCTTGCGAGAACCCGGTCTTCTCGAAGTAGGCCGTGGCGTAACCAAGGTGAGCTAGAAGGGCCGGGTCGTATTGATCGTAAAGGAGCAATGTCCGAGCGATAGCCTTTCGCAATCTCGTCTTGAAGTCATCGACATAGACAAACAAGCCACTCACGCTGAATTGGCACGACACCGGATCGCCTACTGCGGATAGCGTCACCTTCGCATCAATGGACCTATCATTACGATAGTCGACACCCGAGTAGTCGAATACCCATTGCGCATTGGGTGTGCTCACCTTCTTGAGGAATACATCGTCGATACCCGCGTTCAGTTCGTCGATCACCTCCTCTACCCATTGAGAAGTGCCGTTGTACTCACGGCCAACATACACCGTGATCTGATTCCCCCAGCCGTGGTGAAGCGTGTCCACGGGTCCGATGATAGACTCCGGTGTGCTTACAGCTTCGAGTTCATTGCCAGTGTTCCGCTTCAAAAGCTCAAGGAAGGTTGTGTACCTCATCTGTAGGTCCTCGGACTGAATACCGAGGTTGGGAATGAGGATGCTGCCTCCAATCCCATCTGTAGAACTCCGATCAAAGGCTGGTCCGATCACATCCTCAAATTCCTGTTGCCAGTTGGGAGCGCGCACCTGTTCCCCTTGGGCGCTCGTGCCAGTCAGCCACTCGGTCGACACAACGCTTGCCGTTGCAGGCGCGTAGCTGAACCACTGACTGTCCCCCGGCTTGACAGTGCCACCTGAGAACACGAACTCATACGACAGGGACGTCTGATCCACGGTCGTCAGGGTGTCGCCGAAGGTCGTGATGAGAACGGGAGATGAGAAAGTGACTCGGAGCCCAGTTGCATCTTCGCCGGTATCGTTGGTGATGACAGTGCCCGCAAACGCCGCGATCGAGACACAAAGCACTGCAACGAGAGCCAACCCAATTCTCTTCATTCTCCCTCCTCGACGGGGACTACATGCAGCTTCCCCGGCTCTTCCGAGTTCGAGATGCTCGTGAAGTAGTAGACATCATCGGTGAGATACATCCCTCGGATGCCTCCATCCGCTTGCTCACTTCGTGGAACCAGGTGGCTGAGCACGAGATAGGGTTCGAGCGAGTAGACATCACCTGTCAGAACGAGGCGATACACGATGCCGGCCCCGTAGTCGATGGACATAAGCGTTCCGTCGTACATCTGAAGCGAGATGAGTTCACCTGCTCCCGCGGCATCGATAGGGAAGGACTCTACCTCCCCTTCCGTCACCGCTTGGATCATCGGCCCTGTTGAGCCGTACTGGAGGAGGAAGAGAGAACCGTCGTAGTGCTCTACGCCAAGAGTTTCACCCTCAATCGCTCCCCCCAGATCGAGGAGAGTGGTAGCTGAGGACTGTGTGTCGTAGGACCACGCCATGCCGCTCTCATCGACTATGAGCAAGACGTTTTCATCTGAGGCCATGTCCGAGACGTGACCGAACCCGTGCGATACGAGCTGGATTGCGCTTCCATCCAGACTGGATGCGTACAGCCCCCCGTCGCTCCAGTCAATGACATAGGCCAGTTCTCCGACGGCCTCGATTGCTTGGGGCGTAGTGCCGAAACCGGACTCGTACTGGGATTCTGGGGTTGTAGCTTCCACATCTACAGAATTGGAGAGGCTGTCGTGCATGGTGTGTTCACCATGAAGCCAGAAGAAGCCCCCCTCTGGGAAGCCAAGGGTGTCAAGCCACACCGCACGTGAGCCTTCCATTCGATGCATCGCAAAGGAGATACCCAAGTCTGTAACGTCGCGATCGAAATAGACGAGAGGAAGCCTCAGTTCCAGGTCCCTGTCGCCCATGACGGCATCCGCAAAGCCGTAGGTTGTGCTGTCACTTCCTCCTCCCAGCAAAGTGGCAACATGTCGTCCATGCGATACGCCGAACGAGATTCTGTTGTCATCTCTCCCGTCACCGTCGAGGTCTAGGAAGAATAGCACGTAGGGCAGAGTGGATATGCTAACTGTGGAATGGAACTTGACATGAAGATAAAGATATCGACTCGAGATCTTTGCATGCAGTGCAGCGATGTCCGGCGAGCCGAGCGTGTCCGCAGGATCCTCTGCAAGAAGATCCTCAGCCTGCCATTCTGCTCCCAGTCCGTCCAGCCTAACTAGATCACCATCAACTTGATTGCCGCCGTACACATTGATCAGATAATCCATTGCGGGTTTCAGCCGCGGAGTGTGTTCCCAATCCCAGATGCCGCCACTTGTAGGCTCGAAACCTGCTGTTGCTGTCAATCCGTAGTCCCACCAGAAGGCTCCCAAGAACTGTGGGTCTGATCTGAATGTCTCCATCAGCCCCTGGTAGTAGAGCAGCTGAGCTTCAAGATCAACCTGCTTGTTTGCCGGAATGCTTTGCCGCAGAGCGTTTGTGGAGCTTGCGGCCCCTGCCTCAGTGAAGATGATAGGCTTCGCAAACTCGCGTGCAATGGGGTCCACAATGTTGTTCTTGACAGTTTCCCATCGCTGTATCACTTCGTCCCAGTTGGGTACGCTGCTCGTCCCGAACGGATGAAAATACGCGTTGAGCCCGATGATGTCCAAGCATGCGAACAACTCGTACATCCTCTCATATGCCGTATCATCTGATAGATTCAGCGGCAGTGGTGCCGCAGCCCACGTGATGGGGCCAGAGTAGATGCCGCGTAGCGACTTGATCATCGAAACCATAGACCGATTCCATTCGTCATTCGGCAGGTACCGTGAGGTGCTGTGTCCGCCCCAGATTTCATCAAGCTCGCCAGCGAAGTTGTACAGCTCAACTCCTGGGCAGAAGATGTCCGCCCCAAGCTCGCTGTAGAGGCTGGCTAGATGGCGAACTAGGTCTGTGTAGCTAGCCATCCACTTATCCCAACTGCTGGGAGTGATGAACTGCCTGCAGTACCCACACCACTCCATCTCATCCAGTGCCCAGTACTGAAGCGATCCAACAACTGTGATGCCCAATCGATGAGCCTCGTTCACTACGTACCGTATCTCTTCGTCAGTCCAAGTCGGGATATCGGAGTAGTCATACAGAGGAATGACATCCGTGGAAGTCAGCGATTCAGAGAACCAGCAAGGATCGATCTTGATCGAGTCAACCCCTTGATCTACGAGCTCGCGCAGGACTGTATCCACCGTCGCAAACTGCTTGTCGGTACTCCATCCATTTGTGTTGCTCGAGTTCAGCCATCTGGTCCCGCAGTTGACGGGATTCATCTGCTCGGCTTGGCGCCATTTCGAGAAGTTGATGGTGCGATCCAGAGCGCCTTCATCCTTGCCGTAGGTGAGCATATGTTCCTCGACGGACAAGATGCGGTTGATGTCGAGCTGCGGATCCCAGGGGATGTAGTATTCGGTCATTTCGTCTTCGTTGATGAGAGTCCGATCGAACTTGAAGACGGTAACGGGGATCTCGACAGAAGCCCTGTTGCCGTAGGGATCTTCAGCGGTCAGCGCTACTTCTCCGACGCCCAACCATGTGGGGGATGCGCCCCAGATGTAGAGGATCGCGTCCTCAATCTCCGCTGAGATACCCTCGGCATTGCTCGATTTCACGGCCCACGTCAGGCTCGAAAGAAGTGCGCTATCCGTGACGGGGAAGATACCTAGTTCTTCAATTCCTCCCAGAGGAATAGCGCAGATATCTTCTCTGTCTGAGACACCCTGCATGACACATGCTGAGTTGATGAAGTAGTCAGGATTGAGACTCGATGGCGATAGCGGATTGATGTGGTCATCAAGGGTCGTGTAGGCGACCGAATCCATCAATGCGTATCGACTTGAGTCCGCAATCTGATTGACTTGTACTCCTGCGACGCTTGTCTTGCCAATACAGATCTTGTCAATCCTGAGTTCCAGGACATCGTCGACCACGCGGATGTCCGCGAATCCGACCGTTGCATAGTTGTCCGCAACTCGGCTGACTGTGGCAATCATCGGATCTTCTTCCCACTGGTCTGAGGTGACCAAGTAGTCGGGAGCATAGTCTCCATCCAGATCTACCTTGACTTCGAGTTTGCCCGTGAAGCCCGAGTTGTATGAGACTGCCACGTACAGATAGCGCGGGTCCTGGAAGAACCTTGCTTCCGCGATGTCTGCTTCAGAGGCGCGTGCTTGATCTCCTTCGGCGTCACCTACTACGGTCGCACCATCTGGCCAGTCATCGAGTTTGGCATCAACAACCACCTGCGACGCAACGAATCCTCCGAAGTAGGACGCCATGACTTCCCAAGCAGGCTTCCCGCGAGGTGTCATGGTCCAATCATCGAGGCCGCCTGCCGCCTGCCTCACGCTCTGGAATTCGATTCGGTAGAACGCTGGCCCGTAGTAGCCTTCCATCTTTGAGAAGGCTGACAAGAATGACTCATAGTAGATAGCTTGTGGCGTGGGGTTGGCGTCTTCCTTGGTGAACTGCTTTGGGTTTCTTGTCTCCTCTTCGGATGCGTATCCCACGAGAAGAGCGTAAGAGCCATACTGGTCGCCGTTGTCAACTGACCACGAACCATTGTCGAACGGAATGAACGGCTTCCTATACCGCTGCTGGAATGGTTGGTAGTACTCCTCGATTCGCGTTTTCCAACCTTCAATCATCTCTTCCACGGTAGGTTCGGCTATGTCCACTACGGGGTCGAAGTAGTTCATCACTCCTAGCGATACGAAATCGCCGTGACCGTGGAAGACCCTGTCTGGATAGGGCGTATTTCCGAACCAGTGGTGTCTCGTTCCCCCCATCGCAGCCACGGGGCCGGGGAAGAAGGTCTTGACCGAGTCGATCAGATCGATGAGTTTCTGATCGATTACTTCCCGGTTCTGAACTGTGTCTTCCCCAAACATGTCTAGAGAACGCCCCACACAAAGGAAGTCAACGCCCAGATCCTTCCAATCTTGCATCCGCGGCAGGATGAATCCCTCGTATGAGTCGAGAAGCTGGCCAACACTTGGCGGCCTCAGATCGGAAACCTCGAACCAGCGACCCTGATTCTTGTCAGGGTCAACGCAGATGTTTGGAGCCACAAGTGTCTTCATCCCAAGCCGGTGACACTCATTCACGAAGTACTCGATCTCCTCAGGGCGCATGGTCGGCCCTGTCGCCCAGCGATCGTACACGGGATAGAACTCAGTGGACGTGGCTCTGGCGAGGAAATAGGGGTTAACGATGTGAACCATTCCAGCGTTCGCCTCATGAAGTTCCAGGAGGATCATATCGACGAGATTCCTCTGTGCCTCCTGTGTCCACCACCCGTTGGTGACAAGCTCGTTGGACCACCAGAGGCTCTTCGTGACATCGTTCAACGGTTCCATTCTCATGTACATGGACCAGTTGACGCTCCGATCAAGGAATTCCGTTGTCTTGCCATACATGGCTGCGTGAGCTTCGACACTTAGAATTCGATTGCGGTCGAGTTCCCATCCCCATGGGACGAAGTAGTCGGCCTTCCCATCCGGGCTCGTCAGTGCCCGATCTGATTCAAAGACGGTCACAGGGATGATGAGCGAAGCTGATTCGCCGCCCGATTTGACCTCAAGGGTGACCTCTCCATACCCTGCCCAATCAGGGCTGTTCCCCCAGATGTACAACGTGCGCCCTTCGATGCTGGCACTGATCCCCTCGGGATGACTCACCTCGACGATGGACCACGTCGCATCTTGGACAAGCGCTGCGTACCGGAGCGGATAAAAGCCAAGCTCGTCAATCCCGTCAAGGGGCATGGCAAAGATCTCATCGTGACCGCTTGCTCCCTGCATGACATAGGCTGGATGTGCAAGATATTCTGGGTTGGTGAGATCTCCTGTAAAAATAGGGTGTTCCGACGTTTCTTCGCCTGTGAGTTCCTGTACCACGGGACCAGTCAGCCACTCGGTCGACACGACGCTAGCAGTCGCTGGTGCGTAGTTGAACCATTGGCTTTCCCACGGCTTGACCGTGCCGCCAGAGAACACGAACTCGTAGGACAGCGCAGCCTGGTCTACGGTCGTCAGGATGTCGCCGAAGCTCGTGATGAGGACGGGAGATGAGAAGGTGACTCGGAGCCCGGTTGCATCTTCGCCGGTATCGTTGGTGATAACCTGGCCAGCGAAAACAGCGGCCGAAAGACAAAGGCACCCGGCGACCAGCAGACTGATTCGTTTCATGTTCCCTCCGTAGGGAGAGAATAGCAGGAATCGACCAAAGAGGTGGAGCGTGGAGCAAAGCCTTCACGCAAATGTTCCAGAAGTAGGATTGGCAGGCCAAGATGATGTAGCAATTAACGGGCTAACGGAGTTCGAAAGTAGTCCTCTAGCCCTAAGAGAAAGCGGGACCATTTCGGTCCCGTTTTCTCTTAGGGCCCGATGGCTCGGTTCTCCGAGTCAGCAAAGCTGACTCAAGACGAACGCTTCGCGTTCGCAGGTTCACGAATCCTTCCGCCCTAACAAGAAGCCCAGGGGACCTCCCTGGGCTTCTTGCTAGGACTCGATGGTTCGGGTTCTCCGAGTCAGTGCAACTGACTCCAAGGTACTGCTCGCTCGATAACACGACGTTTCGCGAAGCGGAACTCGAATGAACGCACAGCGTTCGCGTTCCCACAGG
>Ga0180007_10005469_pt1 | contig 12816 bp, 10 predicted proteins | sample MM_PC_MetaG_FD_121122 | JGI IMG/M metagenome (GOLD analysis project Ga0180007, IMG submission 121122) | Groundwater microbial communities from the Aspo Hard Rock Laboratory (HRL) deep subsurface site, Sweden - MM_PC_MetaG | ecosystem: Environmental > Aquatic > Deep subsurface > Groundwater... | reverse complement strand
TTGCGCCAGGAGGAAAAAGGGGCCGGGTATATCGACATCAATGCCGGGGCCGGGGTACAGACCGAAACCCGGGATATGCAATGGCTGATCCAGACCGTCCAGGCCGTGGCAAGTGTTCCCCTGTGCATTGACAGCCCGGATCCCAATGTGCTGGAATCGGCCTTTGAAATACTGGATCACCCCCCCATGATCAACTCGATCTCCCTGGAAAAAAACCGCTTCGGGCGCATGCTGGATGTGTTAAAGGGCCGGGACTGTCATGTGGTGGCCCTGTGCATGGATGACACGGGCATGCCCCAAACCTGTGACCAGATCTGCCACCGTGCAGAACGGCTGGTCCATGGACTTTCAGGCATTGGTATCCCGCCTTCCGCCATATGGATAGATCCCCTGGTGGGTCCTGTGAGCACCCATACGCAAAACGGTCTCATGGCCCTTGGGGCCGTGGCCGCCATAAAAAAAGAGATCCCCGGCATTCGCACGGTGTGCGGTCTGTCCAATATTTCCTTTGGCCTGCCTGCCCGGCGGATCATCAATCGAACCTTTCTGGCCCTGATGATCCACCAGGGGCTGGACGGTGCCCTCCTGGATCCCCTGGACCAAGAGCTGATGGCTGCCCTGAAAACCACCCAGCTGCTCATGGGCAGGGATGACTATTGCATGGCGTTTATGGACAGCTGCTCGGCCGGTAATATACCGATGCAGGAAAGATGATCCAGGAGAAAAGATGGAGATAAAATGATGGAAAAAAGACAAGGCCGATTGCAACCCATCTCCCTTTTCCCGATGAATCCGGACAAGACTTTTTTACACTGTGAGGTCAATCTTTTGGCTAAAAAAGGGCTGAAGACGCGCGTGGGTGTGGCCATTGATCTGGGAACCACCTGCATTGATCTGTTTCTCTGGGACCTTGGGGACAATTGTCTCCTGGTGTCGGCCCGGGGTGAAAACCGTCAACGCTGCCATGGCCAGGATGTGATCAGCCGCATTTCGGCCGCCAACACCCCAGGCATCGGACTTGCAAAATTGCAGGCCCTGGCAGCTGCGACCATCAACCAGCTGTTGTCCGTCTGTCTGGAGGCCACCGGAATCAAGCGAACCGCCCTTATCCGGGTGGCCCTTGCCGGCAATACCGCCATGACCCTTATTTTTGCTAAAATCGATCCCCTGACACTTGGCACTTACCCCCATGCGCCCCCCATCACCGAGATACCGATCTTCATGGCCCAAGGGCTGGGGCTGGACCTGGCACCCAAGGTTCCAATATATATCTTCCCGGTTGTTTCCGGGTTCATTGGCGGTGACACGGTCAGTGCCCTGGTTGCCCATGGACCCTTTGACACAAAAAAAACCTGCCTGCTTGTGGATATCGGAACCAACGGGGAGCTGGTGTTGTCCCATGGGAACCGCATTATGGCCGCAAGTTGCGCCACCGGACCTGCCTTTGAAGGGGCGAAGATTTCCTGGGGCATGCCCGCAGGGGAGGGTGCCATTGATCACATGGACATTTCGATATCGGGCAGGTTTTCCTGGCAGGTGATGGGAAAAGGGGGCAAGAAACCCGCGGGAATTTGCGGGTCCGGTATGGTCGATGCCCTGGGCGCCCTTGTCAGGGCCGGTGTTCTTTCCCCGAGCGGCCTGCTGGACCAGGACTCCCCCCTGGTGACAAAGAATAATCAAACACAAATCCAGGTCGAGTTGGTTGCAGCGGACAAAACCCGCCATGGAAGGGCCCTGACATTATCCCAGAAGGATATCGGGGAATTACAGCTTGCCAAGGCCGCCGTCTGCGCAGGGATTGAGCTGCTCCTGTGCAGGTCCGGGGCGGATCATGTCGATGAAATTGTTTTAACGGGTGCCTTTGGTGCCGGGTTCGATTGGGGTAATGCCGTTGCCATCGGTATGCTGCCGGAAGTGTTGCTGGCGGGAAAAATAAGGTCAACGGCAGGACTTGTGGGCGAAGGGGTCATCATGGCCCTTACCGATCCCGGGGTGAAAACCCGGGCCCTTGCATTGTCCCGGCAAATCAACCTTTTGGAGCTGGGGGGGGACCTTCAGTTCCAGGACCGATTTTTATCCGCCCTGGCCTTTCCGGTGCAGCCCCTTAAAAAACCAGGAAAGCCATAGCCATGACCTTGTTGCCGTTTATTTCAATAAAGCTTACCCGTGAAGATGTCCTGATCTGCATGGAGGGTGCAACCAGCAGTTCTTTTCCTGTCAAGGAGCTTGATACGGCGATCTGCGAGGCCAATGAACTGATCCGTCCGGCAGCCGCCTGCCAATGGGTAAGGGTTGTCTGTCTTAAGCCCGGATTGGTCACAGTTCGCTCCGAAACCGGCAACGACCGACCCCCTGACGACCAAATCCCAGATACCCAAAATACAGCCGCCCCAATTACCCTTGAGACAGGAGAGTCGTCACATATATGGCGCCATGCCCGGAAAATACTGGTCAGTGTGGTCACCATCGGGCCTTTGCTGGACCAGTGCATCCGGGAACGAAATCTATTGCGGGATCCCCTGGGGGGCTACCTTCTGGACTGTGCCGGGCTGGCTGCATTGAGAAAGGTTGGAACCCGTGTCTGCCACCTGGCGGAAACGGAAGCCCGCTGTCGGAAATGGGGGGTGGGATATATGGTGGGGCCGGGGGGCACAAAGGGATGGCCCCTGAAGGATCAGGCCAAGGTCTGTTCCCTGGTTTCCCTTGATCCCATTGGTGTGAAAATAGACGCTCAAGGCGGGTTGTCTCCGCTTAAAACTATTTCAGGCTTGATTCCCATCGGCCCCGGGTATAAAAGGAACACCGTGGGATCCACCTGCCGATACTGCGGCAGTCGGGAAACCTGCAACATGGGAGATATCAGATGGGGGTAAAAGAACGCAAAAAACGGGAGAAGGTGGATCGGAAAGCCCAGATACTGGGGGCTGCCCGGACACTTTTGTTCAGTAAAGGGCTTGGCGGAACATCTATCAACGGCATTGCTGCCCTGGTTGAGTTGAGCGTGCCCGCCATTTACCGGTATTATAAAAATAAGGATGAGATTATTTTTGATCTTTCCGAGGAAGGGCTTTTACTGCTGCAAAAGGAGATCACCCAGGCGGTGGCGGCTGCAAACGCTCCTGAGCAGAAACTTGTGGCCATTGCCATGGCCTATAGAAATTTCAGCGCAACCCAGAAAGATTATTATACCGTGATCAATCACTTTCTGGCATCACCGGAAACAGTTTTGCCCGAGCAGTTGAAGAAAAAAATTGACCACCATGGCGAGCAGATCCTGATGCAGGTGGTGGATGCCATTGAACAAGGGGTTCAAAGCGGGGAATTGATTTGTGAGGATTCCCGTCGTTTCAGCCTCATGTTCTGGGGGGCCATTAACGGGATCATCCAGCTTCAAAAAATAGAGCACACCATCTTTGCCGGCAAGGACCATGGCAACCTTTACCGGCATACCGTTGAAACCCTGATCGCAAGTCTTCGTATACCATTGGTGCAATCCCGAATCTGACCCATTGGTCAGTTCTTTCCAAACGTTTGGAAAGGTTGTATCTAATTGAAAAATCAGGCAAACTAAGGGTTCTCCCGATTGACATAGGTTTTTTATGTTATTAAGGAATTATGCCGATGATATTTATTTTAACCGGATATTTTTAAATTAATTTGATTGGTTTCTTTTTTAGTCTATAAAAAAGTATCCTTGATTATTGACAAGCAGCAGCATACTATCCTAATTCTATCTTTAAAGAGTTAATCGCAAAGGTTTAATTAAAAATATAGCCAATATAGGTATGGGTAAATTGATACAAGTATTTGATTTTTTTGCAGGATGTGGTGGTACAAGCAAAGGCTTAGAAATGGCCGGTTGTAATATCGTTTTTGCACTTGATAATAATGTGGATGCAACGAGTACTTTTAAAAGGAATTTCCCCAATACTACTGTATTAAATAGAGATATCACTCAGGTTAAAATAAACGAAATTGAACCGCTGATTTCAAAATGTGAAAATCAGCCGTTATTGTTTTGTGGATGTGCTCCTTGCCAGCCGTTTACAATGCAAAAAACAACGAAAAAAGATGCGGATGAGAGAATACATTTATTGATTGAATTCCAACGTTTTGTTAAGGCATTTAAACCTCATTACATTTTTGTTGAAAATGTGCCAGGGATGCAAAAGCGGATATGCCAAAGTAGTCCTTTTAAAGCATTTGTGAATTTTTTAGAGAATTGTGGTTATTATTTCGAATTCAAGATCATTCAATCTCAAAATTACGGTGTTCCCCAGAAAAGAAAAAGATTAGTTTTGGCTGCTTGTAAACTGAGCGAAATATTAATTCCTAAGGCGATGTGTGATCCGTCAAAAGGATTAAAAAATTACTCAACCGTAAGAGAATGGATTTCAGATCTGCCGCCAATCAAAGCCGGAGAAGAACACCCAACTATTCCAAATCATCGTTCTGCCCAATTATCACCGATAAATCTTGAACGAATCAAATCCACACCTGAGGGTGGTAATAGGCTGAACTGGCCAAAATCTCTTTGGCTTAATTGCCATAAAAACGGATACAAAGGTCATACGGATGTTTACGGAAGAATGAAATGGGATGAACCTGCAACCGGTTTAACCACAAGGTGTATCAGTCTTTCAAATGGTCGTTTCGGCCATCCGGAACAGAATCGGGCAATCAGCGTTCGGGAGGCGGCCAGTTTACAGACATTTCCATCCAATTTTATATTTCATGGCAATTTGAATTCCATGGCAAAGCAAATAGGCAACGCAGTACCTGTTAAACTGGCGGAAGTATTTGGACACCACATGGTCGATCATTATAGGAATCTCAATGGCAAAATTTAAAACTAGAGCGCGAACCGTTGATCTTCTTGGTAGGCAGCAGATAGCAGGTATCCCCACAGCAATAAGCGAACTTTTTAAAAATGCCCATGATGCCTATGCGGATAATGCATTGGTCGACTATTTTCGATCTGATGGGCTTTTTGTTCTACGAGATGATGGTGTAGGCATGACCAAATCGGATTTTGAAAATCGTTGGCTTACCATTGGGACGGAAAGCAAAGTCAAAGAACAGTCTGGGATGGAGCCCCCTTATTCCCCCCCGGACAAACCGAAAAGAATTACAATGGGTGAAAAAGGGATTGGCCGTCTTGCCATCGGTGTAATTGGGAATCAAGTTCTAATCCTAACCCGCGCCGAACGAAACGGAAATCTGCACGATCTTGTGGCGGTTTTCATCAATTGGGACCTTTTTGAAATTCCGGGAATCGATATCGAGGATATAGAAATCCCAATCAAAATCTTTCCGGGAGGAACGCTTCCCAATGTCGATGATGTCAATTCCATGGTGGACACTGTTCGTAGTAATTTAAAATCGTTAGCTTCAAAAGTTAGGGAAGGGGATCGAAATAAAATTTCCAACAACCTTGATGCGTTTATAGTTGATCCCGATGACTTGGAATCTTTTGCATCTGGTCCAACTCTCAAAGGGAATGGTCATGGGACACATTTTTATATTCTTCCTTCAAACGAGACAATCTCCTTGGATATAGATGAAGACCGTCGAAAGAATGATGATCCTATATTTACAAAGTTTTTATTGGGGTTTTCAGATACCATGACAACCACCGAACCTCCACTTTTAAAAACGGAGTTTCGAGACTGGAAAACCGATGCTCCGGGTGATTTTGTTGAGTTGATAGGCCCAAATGAGTTTATCACCCATGATGAATTTAATAAGGCGGATCATTATATTGAGGGCAAGTTTGACGATTATGGTCAATTTGAAGGAACAGTGACGGTTTACGGTCAGGATTCGGTTAAACACGTAGTCTCTTGGGGAAAATCCGGCGGCAGAGAAACCCTGTGTGGGCCGTTTTCGTTTAAGCTTGCACATGTCCAGGGGCGAGCAAGAGAAAGCTCTCTTTCCCCGGACGATTATGCCAGGATAGATGCAAAATTAAATCGAATAGGTGGTGTGTACGTCTATAGAGATGGGATTCGGGTACTTCCATATGGGAACCATGATCATGATTTTCTCGATATTGAAAAAAACAGAACCAAAAGTGCCAGCTATTATTATTTTTCTCATAGAAAAATGGCAGGTGCAATAAGCATATCCCATAGAGACAATAGAAGTTTAGTTGAAAAAGCCGGGAGAGAAGGTTTTCAACAGAACAAAGCCTACCGCCAATTTTGTGACATATTAAAGAACTTCTTCATACAAATCACAGGCGATTTTTTCAGGGAGGGCGGCTCAAAAGCTGAAGATTTTATCCAAAGAAAAGAAGAACTAAATAGATTGGATGCTGCACTGAAAAAAAAGGATCTTCAATCAAAAACCAAAAGGAAGAAATTTTCAGAAGAGTTGAACGATTTTTTTTCGAAAACAGAGTCATCAGAGCATGAAAATCGGATCAAAATAATATTAGACAACATTCATAACGTTTTCATCCAAGCAAAAGATCTCGAAACTCCGGACCAGGCTGCCAATTTGCTTATTAGATCCGAGAATGCTGCGAATAAGGAGCTTGAAAATTTACGTTCGGATTATACTTTGGCACGGCCAAGAGGTGTAGGGTTCACAAAACAACTGGATCGTGATTGGAAAGCATACCTTGTAGAGTATCAAAGACTGGAAGACGAATATCTTAAACCGGCAGAAAAAGCGATATCGGATCTAATCGGGGGGGCGGCCAAACAGGCCAGGATATACATTGATCAAAGGAAAAGACTTGAAGTTCTTATCAAGCAGACAAGTGAAAAATCATTTAAAAAAGTTCAATCCAAAGCAAATGAAACTAAAACTTCTTTAGAGCTTACCCAGAAAAATGTTCAAGACCTTGTACGAAATAGTCTTATGGAAATTAAAGATTTGATTACACAGACAGAAATCGATTTCAATCGGACCAATATCGAAAATATGGATGGATCTTCTATAGAAGAACTCAAAGCCTCTATAGAATCAAGGCTTAATAAAGCGGCAGAGAACCATGAAGAAATCCTTGAAAGCGTTAAACAGCAATTGGATATTATTCAGCTTTCAAGAGATGAAAAAGGTTATCTTATTTCACAGACGGATATGCTTGCCGCACAGGAGAATGAGCTTCTCGCTTTAAAAGAAAATAACGAAGCGGATTTGGAACTTACCCAATTGGGAATGGCTGTTGATATCATTAATCACGAGTTTACCAGCAGTATCCAGACTGTGAGAAAAAACGTATCGCTGTTAAAGAGTTGGGCAGATGTAAATGAAGATTTGCAACCCGTATACAAAAATATCCGAACCAGTTTTGAGCACCTCGACGGATATCTCTCTTTATTCACACCTTTAAATAGACGACTTTACAGAAAAGAGGTGGAAATAACGGGCAAAAGAATAGCCAAGTTTTTAAAGAATTTATTCGAAGAAAGATTAAACAGACACAAGGTTGATCTTGTCGTGACAAGTGAGTTTGATTCTCTTACGATCCAAAGCTACCCTTCTACTTTTTATCCTGTATTTGTAAATTTGATAGATAACGCTATTTTTTGGATGAGGGATCAAAGTTTCAATAGAAAAATCACCCTTGATGCCAAAGATGGGGCTTTCATTATTCAGGATACAGGTCCGGGGATTCCGGCAAGAGATAGGCAAGCTGTTTTTGAGAAAGGTTTCTCACGAAAACCCGGTGGGAGAGGTCTTGGTCTATTCATCTCAAAAGATATTCTTAAAAAAGTTGATTACGATCTAATAATTGATAACAAAAGTGACACTGGCACATATTTTATAATCCAACCGCGGAATAGCCAAGCATAAAGGGAAAATTATGCATACTGAATCTTTATTTTTCGAGTATTCAAAAAAAATCACTGAAGACTTCTTATCAACTGCTGTCATCTTTGATGATCAGGCAAATTTTGGTGATTATAGTCTGATAAAACCTAAAATCGTGACTTCTCCACCAACACGTAAAAGAAGTGCTGGAAAAAAAACGGAGCAGGCCTCCAAAGAACCTCCGACAAAAATGGACGGGGACAGTGTAGAACAATCTCATGATTTAAATGCAAAAAAAGTCATTGATAGCTTTGCCAAAAAAGGAATTCTCTGTTCGGTAATAAAACCCGAGGAGCATGAAATTGAGGGCCTCCATGAAACAGTGACTCCTTTATGCAAAAATGTAGATCTTATTATCTTTGACTGGGAACTTAGCCGAATCTCGGATAAAACGTCTCTTCCTTTAGTGAAAGATACGATTAAGCTTTTCAACAATAGTTGTCCGCAGCAACTTCGTCTCATTGCCATTTATACAGGCGCCACGGATATTGATAAAGTTTTCAATCAAGTAAAAGAAGAATTAAAAATTGATTGTCAAGTTGAAGATATAGATGGAAATCGTTGTCAAATAGGAGCCTGTCGTCTGCTGGTCTTTGCAAAGAAGGCTGCAAAAACTGCGGAGGGCGTGACAAAAATATCCTTTGAAGAGTTGGCTAATTTTTTGGTTGAAGAATATACAAAAATGACGAACGGTTTATTATCAAACGTCGTTATGAAGAGTTTCTCAGTGATAAAGCAGAATACTCATCAAATACTTAAAAAGTTTTCCGGCATAGATTTTCCTTTTTTGACTCACAGAACTTGCCTTCCAAACCCTGAAGAAGCGGAGGAACATTCCGCAACGCTAATATCCGAAGAAATATTGTCTTTACTTGAGGAATATAACGTTGGACAAGTATCAGACTTCAAGGCATTAAAATATTATTTTGATCATCAACCGGAGAGCAAAAAATATTCATTGAAACCGTTCAATAATGTAAATAAACTTTTAACCAAAGAGCAAGTATTAGGTTTGTGGGAACAAGGGATATTAGAACGTCCGGATTTCCTAAATAAAAAGGAATTTGAAAAAGGAAAAATATTTAAGTCACTTACGGACATTTACGCGGATGATGCAAATGGTGAAATATTAGACCTCAAGTATGCAGCATTGACAACATTAAGATCAAAATATTCAAATAGTTTACCATATCTGACGTTAGGAATAATTGTTAAGGAATTATCAGATCAAGAAAAGTATTGGATTTGCTTGCAGCCGAGGTGCGACAGTGTGAGGTTGTCAGGAGATACTTCTTTCCCGTTTTTACCGGTGAGTGATAAAGGCAAAATCCATTGTGTTATTCCAGATGGTTCTGATTCATTTGTTAGAAAAAAGATTTCATTAAAATTTTCAGACTGTAAAAAAATAAGTTTTTCAGCCAATCCGTTAACAAAAATTATACAAGCAACGGCGGTGGGGGCAGAGTTCCTTTTTCAAGACATCCGGGATAATAAATTTCGATTTATTTGTGAATTGAAACCTGAGTATGCTCAGAGACTATCCAACAGCTTTGCCGCTAATATATCACGGGTAGCTACAAACAACACAGAATGGTTAAGACGTTGTGAAGAGAAGAATCTTTAAGAATGAATGACTTTATGACTATTGCCCAAAGAAGTCTGGCGATGTCAAAAGTGCGAGGAAAAAGCACCAAACCGGAGATAAAAGTTAGATCCGGTCTTCATCAGCGAGGTTTTAGGTTCAGAGTGCATAATTCAAAATTACCCGGGAAGCCTGATATCGTTTTAAAAAAATATTCTGCGGTTATTTTTATTCATGGGTGTTTTTGGCATCATCATATCAACTGTTCAAAGTCAAAAATGCCACAGACAAGAGTTGCGTTTTGGGAAAATAAAATAGGGAAGAATGTCATCCGGGACCGAGAAAATATAAAATTATTAGCTGATATGGGATGGCGTATAGCTGTCATTTGGGAGTGTATCACTAAAAAAGAAAAAAATCTTAATGAATCTCTTGATGTACTTAATCAGTGGATAAAGGAGGGGGAATTCCATATTGAACTCCCGCATTCACCCTTATTGTGATTTTTATTTTTCAAATTCCAACAGGAAACATGCTGCGGTCAAGCCGCAGATGTTCAGGGTTGAACTGATAAAACGCTTTTAGATAGTCGTCTAACTTAACGTTGAAGGAAAGGGTATTTTCATGATATCGTTGGAGGGTGTAAGTTTGGTGATTCAAAGATATATAGGATGTTTTAGCACCAAGGAGTGATAAATTAAATGTCAGTAGAAACAAAATCAATTGATACTGAAGACACGTTTGAGGGAGAGGAAACGCTTGGTGCGGAATTGAGAGAAAAATCATCTTTGGCGGAACCAGACACAATGGATATTTATCCCGATGCCGTTGTAAACATTGTACCGGAAAGTGCTTCGGTTTTTCAACTTAAACGCAAGCTCGATAAAACACCGCCGCTCATCAAACTGGACCCCGATTTTCAAAGGCATGCGGTTTGGTCGCCTAAGCAGAAAAGTGAATTGATCGAATCAATTCTCATGGGAATTCCCCTCCCGCTCATCTATGTGAAAGAGGATGACAAGGGAGTGTATATAATCGTTGATGGACGTCAACGTCTGACGACCCTTTTTCAGTTCATGAGTCATGAGTTTCCGCTTCAGAATCTTACGGTCTTGAAAAATTTAAACGGGGCATATTTCAGTGAAACTACAAAGAGTGAAACTAAATTTGACAAGTATCTGACCCAGCCGCAACAGAGCAAGATCGAAGATTGTCCGCTTACCTTGCATGTAATCAAGCCACCAACGCAGGATCGAGTCACCTTCGACCTGTTTGACCGCGTCAATCGCGGAGGTACACGCCTGAACAATCAGGAAATGAGAAATGCCATTTATCAGGGTTCTGCAACAAAACTGCTGAATACACTGGTGAAATTTAACAGTTTTAGAACAGCAACTGAAAATTCGATTAAGCCAGACCGCATGAAGGATAAATATCTTGTCCTCAGAATGATCGGTTTTTATCTTTGGCGCAGGAAAAAACTCTTGTCTGTCAAAGAAAAGGGGCATCCATTGGTCGAATACCGTAGCGATCTTGAAGATTTTCTCGGCAAAACAATGTTGTTCCTTAACGATCAAGCAGGCAGTGACTTCTGTGCCCACTTCCCGGAACGATTTGATAAAACTATGAAAGCTTGCATAACGGTTTTGGGTAAGGGGTGTTTCCGGTTGCCCAAAAAAGGCGACGGACCGCGTCGGCCAATCAGCATGGCATTATTTGAAACGGTGAGTTACCTGATAATTGAATTGATTGATCAGCCGCAGGAAAAACATGAACGCATAAAAAGCGGATTTACGAAACTTCTTTCCGACGAAGATTTTATTCTCAGTACAACCTACACTGTGGATAGCAACATAAGTGTCAACAAACGATTTCGGCTCATAGAATCAATCATTGAGGAGATCCAAAATGCTTGAAACATTATACATACAAGGCTTTAAATGTTTCGACTCGGTTGAAATAGCTTTACGTCGGATCAATATTTTTTCGGGGACCAATTCATCGGGCAAATCTTCAGCAATCCAGGCGTTTTTGTTGCTTTGTAATAATGCGCTTAAAAATTCATCCTCCCCGCTTAATGGTATGTGGTTGCGTTTGGGCACATTTGATGAGTGCCGTAATCATCGGACTAATGCACGCGCCTTTCAAGTGGGAGCGTCAATTGGGAAAGAATTTTTTAAAGCAGAGTTCTGTTCAGCTAATGAGGACAGCAATGAGGTCTCTGTTAAATTTAATAGCGAATCGGCAAGGATACAGGACTTCCTAAACTTTGAGGAACGGCATGTATATTATTTGCCTGCAAATCGTATCGGTCCGGAGGATTCATATCTGAAAAACTTTGATCGGGTAAATTTCCTTGGGAACAAGGCAGAATTCATTATTGATTTTTTATACAAAAACCGTAAACAGGAAGTCGCACCATCGCTCATTGCTGACATGGCAAGCATAACACTTGAATATCAAGTCAATTTCTGGCTCGGCAAACTGTTTGGAATCAACAACACAATCAGAGATCTTGGACTCAGTAACAGCCTTTCGATGGAATTATCTCTTGGGAATGCCAAACTAGTCCGACCTTATCACATGGGTTCCGGAGTCAGCTTTGCCATTGGAGTGCTGGTCTCATGTCTGAGCGCAAGTCCAGACGATGTTGTTATTATTGAAAATCCAGAAATACATCTGCACCCCAAGGCCCAATCAGAACTTACGGAGTTTCTTTGTTTCGCAGCAAATGCGGGAATACAGATTGTTTTGGAAACCCATAGCGATCATGTCTTCAATGGTATCCGAAAATCCATTGTGAAAAAGGAAATTACCAATACGGATGTGGCAGTGCATTTTTTCCAGCTTGATGAAAATGGGCTTTCGAAAAACAATGTTATTACACTCAATGAGCATGGGCGTGTCATGGAGCATCCCAAGGGATTATTTGACCAGTTCGATGATGACCTCGATCAAATTCTAGGATTGTAACATGCAGATACTTTTCAATGAACTCTCATTGACAGGCCAATTTCCAGACCAGGATACTTTTGTCAAAAATGGCCTTCTTTCTTTTGTCGCGGTATTAAAAGAGATGCAGGGGTTTTCGACGCTACTTCTAAAAAGAAGTGACGTGTGGAACAATAAAATCACACCCACCAATACGCTGCACTCGTTTCTTATCAATAATAACTATCGAAAGTCCGATGAAGTTCGTCGTCTTAAATCTGCAATCACTGGTCTCACCAAAGAGCCGTTCTGGGATTTCAACAGCAAACAAAACCCTGAATCTACATATTTTCTTGATTAGAATTTACAACCGAAAAATGACCCCCTTTTATAACCCAATTTTGACCCACCTTGATTAAAAAAATAGCTTAAAACTTTTTCACCACCTAAAATTTGGCAGAGCCCCAGGGGGAGGGCAG
>Ga0180007_10005468_pt1 | contig 12817 bp, 14 predicted proteins | sample MM_PC_MetaG_FD_121122 | JGI IMG/M metagenome (GOLD analysis project Ga0180007, IMG submission 121122) | Groundwater microbial communities from the Aspo Hard Rock Laboratory (HRL) deep subsurface site, Sweden - MM_PC_MetaG | ecosystem: Environmental > Aquatic > Deep subsurface > Groundwater... | reverse complement strand
TAACAGATCGGTCACATGTCGGTTTCTGAAAAGGTACGAAAAACCCCTTTAGGGGTAATGTGTATAGAATGCCCTTTTAGGGCTTTATCCAAGCCACCGGCTATGCCGGTGGTCATGACTCAACTACTGAGATGCAAATCCACCTCAGTTTTTGGTTCCTGGGTCAGAAGAGCTGCTGTGGCGCAATGATATTCCATGGCAAGGCTATGGTGTCCCGATCAAGACGGAAACACTCCTTTCCTGCATAGATTACCAACCCCGGTCCCACCCGGTCCAGATGGGAGGCGTTGAATCTCCTGGCCGGTCAAGGCGGCGCAAAGTGCCAGAAATCTCGAGAAGGACGCCAGTTCCCGAATATCTTCCACAATACGGACGTCGCGTTCCACATAGGTCTGGATATAGGATCGGCAGTAATCCGGGATGATCGAATCGGGCAGATCCAGAATGGCCGGCATGGAACCACGCCAGAGCAATCTGCTCAGGGGCGGGCAATGTCATTAACTTAAGAAAAATTGAACGACCTACGCCGTCACCCCGGCGAAGGCCGGGGTCCAGAACTGTCTTAACTACCTGGATTCCGGCTCTCGGCTTCGCGGCGGCCGGAATGACGAACCAAGGCTCCGGCAAAAAGCGAAAAGGCTTAAGTTAATGACATTGCAGGGGCGGGACATCCAGCACCCCTTGATTTTCCTTGATAAGCCGGTCCGGAGAATCAAGAAATGCTTGCAGCCACAGGGCATCAGGCCGGTCAAACAATTCGTAGGCGGTCATTCCCTCCAGGTGCAGAATTCCAACCCGGCCAGCCATGCTTTCGGCCACCGAGCGGAGCATTGTAAGATTCTGGGAACCTGTCAGGAAATATTGGCCGGGTATATGAAGGCTGTCTATCTTTCGCTTTAAAGCCAATACCGTTCACTTAAGAGCTGGACCCCCGCTTTCGCGGGGGTGACGGCATTTGAATGTCGATTTTAACGTCATTCCCGCGGAAGCGGGAATCCATGCCTTGGACCGGCAACAGCTTAAGTGAACAGCATTGGCTTTAAAGCAGGCAACAGTTCCGGGACATACTGGATCTCGTCGAGTATCAGCGGTGGCGGGAAGTTCTCCAGAAACAAATCAGGGTCGCGTCTTGCCCCGTAATGGTCCTGCACTGGATCAAAGACAAAAGTCTTCATGCCGGGAAGCAGATGGCTAAGCAGTGTGCTTTTGCCCACCTGTCTGGCCCCGGTGACGAGAACCGCCTTGAAGTACTTGCTGTATTCGAGCAGCTTGCTTTCGATATGTCTGTGTCTGTATCGCGGCATAACGTTGATCCCTTATGAATTTATCTGGTATTTTATTAATACCGTCGATGTTTTGCAAGGTAAAATATCAGGGGTTCAAAGGAGAGAGCCAAAGGATCGCAGCGGCATTGAAAGGTTCTGAAGGATGTCCGAATTAGTGACAACCATTTGATATGCTTGCGGAAAGGAATAACCGCCGGATGAAAGATCATGGTGTTTCATGCGGAGAAAAGGCGAAAATTAAGAAATGGCTGGGAGACAGGGATTCGAACCCCGATAAGCAGAGTCAGAGTCTGCTGTCCTACCGTTAGACGATCTCCCAGTACGTTCGGAAGTTGTTTATTTAGAGAATATGGCGGCAAAAGTCAAGGGATAATCGATCAACTGATGACTAATCCCGCATAGCCGACAACATGATCAGTGTCGCCGCTTGTTTCTCCCGAATCCGTGTATCGGATCAATTGCGCATGTGTGGCGCCCAGTTCCAGGGCTGCAATAAGCACAATCGTGGTCGGCATTATGCCGCACATGGATATTCTCTGTCCAAGGACAGTGTTGTATAAGCCCTGGGGGTCAAGCTTTTTGACATGTTCCAGCGCCTGATGGTCTTTTCGGCTGGCCGACTCTCGAGGCTCATAGTGGGTCATGTCCGTGCTGGCAACGAGCAGAACCGGCTTTCGGTATTTCTTTATGGCGTCTGCAATGGCTTTTCCTGCTGCCAGACAATGAGAATAAGGGACATGGGAGATCACCAGAGGGACGATGGAAAGATTTTTCTGCAGCATCTGCAGGAAAGGAACCTGCACCTCAAGCGAGTGTTCAAAACGGTGCGCCAGTTCATCTCTTTCAATGACAGGATCGGCAATCAATTGCGCCAGATCGCTGTTGATCGGCACCATGCCCAGGGGCATTTCCCATTCTCCTTCGGCCATCAGGGCTATCGGTGCGCCATGACCGTGATGGTTCGGCCCTAAAATGATCACATCTTCAGGAATATTGACTGCCGCAAAGGTTTCTCCGGCGACACCGCCCGAATAGATATAGCCGGCATGTGGTGAAATCACCGCCAGAGCGTTTTCCTTCGTTTTTGTGCTTTCCGGAATGAGGTCGTCAAGGGTGTTTCTCAGGATGCGCGGATCGCCCGGATAAAATTGGTTGGCAACTACTGGAGATCTTCTCATGGTGATCCCTCACAGTTCTTGTGGTATTTAAATTTTTACCTGCCAGCTTGTGGTTCCGTCTGCCTCGTCCTTAATTTCAATTTTATGATGAAGCAGTATATCACGAATTTCGTCAGCCCGTGGCCAGTTTTTCTGTCCGCGGGCAATTTTTCGATCACTGATAAGCGATTCGATGGCCGCCTGGTCAATGTCAAGCCGGCTCATCGTCTTTTCCTGTTTGTCTTTGATATAGGCAATCGGATCCTGCTGCATGAGACCCATGATGCCGGCAAGTTCCCTTATTGACTTTGCCGATGCATGCAGAAGCGCCAAGTCCGATTCCGCAGGAGTTGCGGGCAGAGACTGCCTGATCGTGTTAAGGACTTTGACTACCTCAAAAATATGCCCCAAGGCCTGTGCGCTGTTAAAATCATTATCCATTGCTTTGACGAACCGGTCAACCAGTGAATTGATTTTGTCCACATTTTTTCTGCCTGCCGCAGGCGCCCGGTTCTGATCACCATGCACCGGCAGTTTGGCGATTTCCGCAAGACAGGTATAAAGTCTGTCAAGACCGGTTTCCGCATCTTTCATGGCGGTTTCGGAAAAGTCGAGAGGGGTGCGGTAATGGGTGGAAAATACGAAGAAACGCAACACTTCCGCCGGATATTTTTCAAGAATTTCTCTTATGGTCAGGAAATTTCCCAGGGATTTTGACATCTTTTCATCTTTGATCGTCACAAATCCGTGATGGATCCAGGTAGCGACAAAAGGTTTGCCTGATGATGCCTCGCTCTGGGCGATTTCGTTTTCATGGTGCGGGAAAATCAGATCTTTACCCCCTCCATGAATATCAAAGGTATCCCCTAAGAACTTGCGACTCATGGCAGAGCATTCAATGTGCCATCCAGGTCGCCCGGCGCCCCATGGGCTGTCCCAGACAGGTTCACCTGGTTTGCTGGCTTTCCACAAGGCAAAATCCATGGGATTCCGCTTCTGTTCGTTGATGGAAATTCTGGCTCCCGCCATCATGTCTTCAAGGTTTCTGCCGGACAGGGAACCATAATCGGCAAATCGGTCCACTTTGAAATAGACATCACCTTGCACTTCGTAGGCAAAGCCCTTGTCAATAAGCGCCTGAATCATGGAAATGATTTCAGGGATATGTTCCGTTGCCTTGGGTTCAAGGGTAGGAGGTTCATTGCCGAGGCTTTTCATGTCTTCATGGAATGCCTCGATAAAACGGTTGGCAAGTTCTTCCGTTGTGGTATGTTGCTCCTGCGCCCGTTTGATGATTTTGTCATCAATGTCTGTAAAGTTGCGTATATAGGTGACTTTAAAGCCCCTGTAGTGCAGGTAGCGGACAATCATATCAAAGACCAGGGTGGACCTGGCATGGCCGATATGGCAATAATCGTAAGCGGTTATGCCGCAAACATAGAGTTTGATATGGTCTTTTTCCAATGGCGAAAAAGGTTCTTTTTTGCCGCTTTTGGTGTTATAAATCGAAACGGTCATGTTGACTCCGCAAAAGGCTGCTCATGTGCATATGTTTAAAACGGTGTAGCTTGAAAGACACTTTATACCCTTTTCCTGTAACCTAATCAACCATCCTTATACATTATGAATAAAATCAAAGAACCAGGTAAAATTTTAGAATCAAATATGCTGGCAAACGGCATACAGGTGACGTTTTATGATTTATCGAAAGAGATTGCAGGTGATCGATGGCTGGTCAAGGTCAAATGTGAGTCTGTTCTTAAAGTTCAGGATGAACTGTTTGACGCTATTGATGATGCTGAACTGGCATCAGCAATGAAGCAGGATTGTGCTAACACAGTGATACATACTTTTTACAGAGAACGTAATTTCATTGATGAAAAAGAGAAAGATGGGGTCTTGCAGGAGCTCTTCAATCATTTATCTGAAAACGCCCGAACTTACATGGGTGGAGAATTATTTTCCCGCAAACTTTTTGAAAAGAAAGTTGATGAATTCAAGCTGAAATATCTGGTGCAAAAAGAAAGGGAGCGGCTGGCAGCGACTGATGACGAAGATGATGATGAGCCCGCTGATTTTTCCGCCTGCTTCAGGGATTAACTGATCTCAAATAAGGTTAAAGCCCCCGCCTTTAGGCGGGCAGATTTATCACTCCCAATTGATGGTGTAAATATCTCCCAAAAGAGGAGGTATTACGGAATATAGGTATGAGAGTCATACAGTTTTCATTAAATAAAAAAGAGGATTCAAGCTAAATGCTTGAATCCTCAATAAAAACAATGGGGTGAGCGATGGGACTTGAACCCACGACCACCGGAGCCACAATCCGGAGCTACCACCAGCTGAGCTACGCTCACCACCCAAAACGTTGGATATAGGTTATGGTCAAAGAATGAATTTTATAATAGATTCCCCGTCCAATAGCAAGGTGAAAATGACGTTGGTTAAGAGTTTTTCCTCCGATAATGATATTGAATTCTGATTACCATCGAACTTCAGCCAGTTTCAGAAGGTGCTGTTGCACAGGAGGAGTCCTCAAGGCAACATTAACCAGCCTGTCGCCATCGCATCCAGCTGAAAACGGCGATTAAAGCGGTTGCAGAATTCTGCCAGATATCGTGGCAAGTGGTTTCTTGCTGACCGCATGATATGTTCCATGAATGGCATTTTTGACATTGCCAATCAAGGCGCAACCGTGGGAGCCTAAGGAAATTCAACGGACATGGACGAACGAAAGCAAATAGACAGAGACTGCCCGGAGGGCGAGAAACTCTATGGCAGAATGTTGAACGACAGTGATAATGCCGTATTTGTTCATGAATTGACAAAAGAAGGCGTGCCGGGCAAATTCATTGAAGTAAACGATGTTGCGTGCCAAGTACTTGGCTATACAAGAAAAGAACTATTTACGTTAACACCCCTCAATATTGTTCCGGCCGAAAGGTCGCATGCCACTTCCAGAGCAATGGAGAAGCTCCTTGCCGAGAGACAAATATCGTTCGAAACGTGGCTTGTATCTAAGACCGGCAAAAAAATTCCCGTTGTAATGAACTCCCAGCTGTTGCGGCTCAAGGGCGAGATGACCGTCTTATCCATCGCACATGGCTTTATGGAGTCCCTGAAGACACATGGCAAAGAACTCGGTAAACTACTCGATTGGAAAGAGGAGGACCTTTCCCTGTTTTACATGGCAGGTCACCTTTTCTGTTCAACCCTTGAGCAAGAACAAGTATTCCAGGAGGTCACGCGACGCTGCGTGGACGCCTTGCATGTTGATTACTGCCTGTTGCGGTTGATCGAAGATGGTCGGTTGATTCTCAGGAACAGCTTCTTTCGTCGTGCAGAGGAGAAGGAGTATGTAGAGAAATTGCTGGCAGAGAATCCGATTCACGTTGGTGAGGGGATCGCGGGAAAGGTAGCCCAGACCGGCGAGCCGGTTACGTCCGACAGTTTGCCTGTAGAAGAGCTGACCATGCCCGGTTATGTGGATTACCTGAAGCCGCGAAACTGGCTCCTTGTGCCAATGAAGCTCAAAGAAAAGGTGATCGGCGTACTCACCTTCATCACTGCCGATGGGAAACGCATGTTCTCACACCGTGACTTCGTCCTGGCTCAAGGCATTGCGAATCAAGCGGCAGTTGCCATTGAAAATGCCCGGCTCTTCGAGAAGGTAGTGAGATCCGAGCGGCTCTACCGCACGATTCTGGAAAGCTCTGCCGACGCCATCGTATCCCTCGGTCCTGACTTGACGATCATCGCGTGGAGCGAGGGAGCAGAGCAGATCTTCGGTTACACTCGGGAAGAAATCATTGGCCGGCCGTTGGACATCCTTGTGCCCGAGCATGAACTGCCGACGCTCCCGCAAAAACGAGAAGAGGCTGTACGCATGGGCTTTATTCGTGGCTGGAGACACAACGGCGAGCCAAGGACGGGCGACTCGTGGACGTTGAAATAACCCTCAACTACATGGGCCCCGAGCTCGGTTTTACCGCCATCCTGCGAGACGTTACCCAACGAAAGAAGGCAGAGGAACTCCTTCGACAGTCAGAAGAAAGATATCGGATTCTTTCAGAAAATGCCATGGACGGGATCTATATTCTCAGTCTGGAACGTTTTGAATATGTCAATCCGGCATTTGAGAAAATATTCGGTTATACGGCTGAACAAGTATGCGATAAGAGCTTCAATTTCTACGATCTCATCTATCCAGCGGATAGGAAACTCGTCGAAGATAGGCGGAAAAAAAGAATACAGGGGAAAATACCGCCGTCCGCGTATTCATTTAGAATCATTACCAAAGATGGGGAAATGAGGTATGTGGAGGTAAATACCGTTCCTTTTCCTGGCGAGGGAACCAAGGTGATGGGTATATTGAGAGATGTCACTGAGCGCAAACAAGCCGAAACAGAGAAGGCCCGTCTTCAACAACACTTTCTTCAGTTACAGAAAACAGAGGCAGTCGGGAGGCTGGCGGGCGGCATCGCTCACGACTTCAACAACTTTCTAACGGCTATCAACGGCTACAGCGAACTCGTGTTAATGAAGATTGATGACCACAACCCGCTAAAAAGAGAAATCGAGCAGATTAAAAAGGCCGGGGAACGTGCAGCCTCACTGACCCGCCATCTCCTGGCCTTCAGCCGCAGCCAGCCGCTTCAACCGCAAGCACTCGATCTCAATTCCGTGGTGCGCGATATGGAGAAGATGCTCAGTCGTCTGATAGCCGAAGACATTGTTCTGCGCACTGTTCTTGAACCGGGGCTGCAACGCATTAAGGCCGATCCGGGACAAATCGATCAGGTCGTCATGAACATGGTCGTTAACGCCCGCGACGCCATGCATGAAGGAGGAGAAATCACCGTTACGACCGAAAACGTTACCCTCGACAAAGACCGGAGCGCGCTTATGCCGGAATCACGCCTGGGCGAATTCGTATGTCTCTCATTTGCCGACACAGGAGTCGGCATGAGCAAGGAAATCGTGCAGCACATATTCGAGCCGTTTTTTACCACAAAAGAAGCCGAGATGGGTACCGGACTTGGACTGTCCGTTGTATTCGGCATTGTCAAACAGCATCAAGGATGGATAACGGTTTCCAGCGAACCGGGGCATGGCTCGACGTTCAAGGTCTACCTGCCCGCTTTCTCTATTGAGCCGACAGCTACAATTAAAATGAAAGTGTCGTTGCATGAGATTCAAGGCGATGGCGAACGAATTCTGCTGGTGGAGGACGAACCAGTAGTTTGCGAGTTCGCCGTGAGAGCGCTTAGCGAAAATGGCTACATAGTTTTTAGCGCTTCAAACGGGGAAGAAGCGGCGGATATCTTTGAGAAGGAACAGGGCGATTTTGACCTAGTCTTCAGCGATGTGGTTTTGCCGGATAGAGACGGCCTCAACTTGATTGACGAATTCATCTCACGAAAGCCAGAAGTTCCGGTGCTCTTGAGCAGTGGCTACACGGATAAAAAGTCGCAATGGGATCGCATAAATGCAAAAAGTTTTCCTTTTCTCCAAAAGCCCTACTCTTTGGTCGACCTGCTAAAAATCGTTAAGAAGGTTATCGGGAAGCGAGTGTGAAGACAGGGCTGTACATTGTTGTCGATAGCTGACACTATGAATATTTGCTCCGAAGAATGATGGTCTCGTAAAAAGTCGTCACCCCGGTGAAAACCGGGGTCCAGAGAGTACTTAACTCATTGAAAATACTGGATTCCGGCTTTCACCGGAATGACGAAAAACGAGGAATTTCGACTTTTTACGAGACCATCAAGAATACATCGTAATTTCTCACTTGATCTCGGGGTCGGTAAATGGGGTCACCCATTAAAAGGTCCTTGTCAAGAGAATGAACTTCCCCATTACAAAAAAATGATTCTTTTGTTCAAGGGGTACTTGCTCGGATTTTGCTCCCTTTGCCTCTGAATTATCAATTCCTTTCCGCACCCATTATTTTTCATTAAATGTGTCGGTATTTACCGCACCAGTCACCCATCAGGATCAAGGTCGTGGAAAGAACATCTGATTAGACGGTTGCGTAGTGAAGAGACCTCAAAAAAATCTCGTAACGGAGCAACCCTTCCGATTTCCAGACCCCTGCCCGCTTATGCGGACCCAGAAAATCTTTGGTTCCATGCCGTGTCCAAGGTTTGTAATTTCATTACAGATTCTATGGTTTTTAGCCAACCCTCTGCTGGTTCACGTCATGGGCAGTAAAAAAAATGGAAATCAAGAACGAAACGGCTACCAATCAAATCTGGTGGTTGTGCCAACCCCTATACTGGTTCACCGTTCCGGCCAACTGTCATGCAAAGAGTTTGTGGCTTCACAAATTCGACATCATCCCTCATGCTGAATCATTTGATCGCCGCTGAGGCGGATCATTCTCTGTTGAAAATGCTCCAGCATTATCAATCTCCGGATCTGCTTGTCTGTGACGAGATCGGCTATCTTCCGCTTGGGCGGCAGGGATCAAACCTGTTTTTCCAGGTAATCAGTGCAAGGCATGAGAAAAATTCAACAATCATAACGACTAATCTGCCATTTGCTCAATGGGGGAATATCTTTGATGGAACAACTGCCGCCACTTCGATTGCCGACCGACTCGTCTACAACTCGGAGATCCTTATTTTGGAGGGAAAAAGTTATCGAAAGAAAGCATAAGGAAAATTTCAAACATCTTTGCAGAAAAATGAGGGGAAATCCGTTATTGATGAGTCCTGAAACGCACAGGTGCGCTCACTGCTCCATGTGGCTGGTTTTTAAATGCTGATTTTGGCTAGTTTTTAGCCCGCTGGTTACACACCGGGCATTACAGCGTCCGGTAACCGAAAGATGGATATAGGCAAGACTTTTCTCACAAAAGGGCGGGAACTGCTTTCCGCAGGGATCAAAAAGGGTAACGGCCTTGGGATGGGTGAGATGTGAGATCACCGAAGCGTGGGTGGGTTATACTTCTATCCAAGTCCATCAAAAGTCTATGTCAATCCAAGCCGGATCGTGGTCACTACCATCTCCACCGTGTTTGGTCCGTCGGTCGATTGTTGGATTGGTGAATCGTCTCGCCAGTGAAGGACTAACCCAGATTTGGTCAAAAAGGAGGTACTCGGGCAATTCCGGACCCGATGGATTAAATCTGTGAGTCCATGCTGTAGTCTGTGGCCCAGGACCCTGACCCGGCGATTCAGCTTTCGGTGGACGAGTCTCCACAGGGTATTTCAACGCATTGATTAGCATTTGGTTATCTGCCGTAAACATTGGTAACAAGTATTCAGAATCTGGCGAATCATTCATGTCCCCTGTAAGCACAAATTTGCTATTGGGTCGTTCCATTCGGCTGATGATTTTCGAAATTGTTTCAGCTTGCCGTCTACGCCGATTATTGGCGTCAATAGCGCCTTGGATCGGATCTTTTCCATACGGCACAAAGTGACTTTTTAAATGCGTATTATAGATCGTAAAAAGTTTTTCTCCGTGATCGTCAAGGATTTCCACTTGAAGCAAATCCCGGCTGAAAACCCGCTCGTTTGGGTTTTCTGGATGAGTAGCAGTTTGGTGAGATACGATAAATCCGATCGGGAGTTTCGACATAATTCCGACATCAATAAGCCGTTGATCGTTTCCTTCGACCAGCGCGATGTAAGGATATAGATTCCGCAAATACTCTTGGTTGAATTGTTTAAGGATTTCGATGTGTTCGACTTCCTGGACAGCTAGCACATCAGCATTCATCACGTCGACAATGCGTCTAGCGATTTCGATCGTATTCTCTTGACTCTTGGCTCTAACCAATCGCCCCATAAAGGCTCGTACCTTTAACTCAGCGCTTTCGAAAGTCAATGTAATCCCGCCAGGATCCTCGCCGGGTATGGTATCAATTTCGGCCTGAAAATTATACCGAGAAAATAGATTGTTTAGATTGAACGTCCCTACTCTAACCATCGATAACCTCCTTTTCCGAAGCTAAAAGATTTATTTTTACTTTGCAAATACGACCGTAACGAAAGTTGTTGGGACGAACAGATCGGCGAATTTTTCGAGATCGCGAATAACCCAAGGGTAACCAGCGGCGGCCACTGAACTAGATTCAGAGAACGCTGCTCCCCGCCGTATGGTGCAGGCGCTTGTTATGCGGGTCGCCTTTATTTCCGTTTGAACTTCTCGGCCAGGGCCTGGAAAGAAGCAGCAGAAGGAGCGTTTGGCTTGAAAATCGCGTCCCAATGCTCGTCGGCAATATCGTCACGGAAATGGCTGAGACAGTCCTTGATGGCACCCAGAACTTTTGCTGGGAGTGGTCTTTTCTTTGTTATTCGACGCACTGCGATGAGACCTTGTGCCTCCGTCCTTGGCAGTTCGTAAATCTTCTGCATGACTAGGTAGGTGGGCTTAGTGAACACATTTTGTTGCCCGGCAGGAAAGAAGAACGTCATTTTGTCGGGATTGCACCCAATAGCCTCTACCATGGGATACCGCAAGGACTGAGTCGTGGTGATGAGCATGAGACAGGGATCGTCATGCAAGACGATGAAAAACTTGTTTTTGACCTTTCCATTGTCAAAAACAAAATTTTCGTAATGCAGCACGTCGCCTGGGCTTGGCATTGTTTACTTGGTTGGCGAGAGAGAAAAATTCATTTCCACCGCGAAAAACTCACGAAGTTTCACGTCGGCTTGTTGAGGATCGCAGGGGGCGTCAGCATCGAGCGCTAGATGGTAGTCGATGGGGCTGTTAGGGCCAGAGCTGTGAAAGGTCTTGTACCACGGTGTGTTTTTGAGGTGTGATATTTCGGAGAGTTGGCGGGCCGTCGCGGTTTTGTAGATTTCGGAAAGATATGTGATGATCTTGCGCTCTCTGGGGGAGAAGACGCGCATATCCGGTACCGTCTTGGCTGTGAAGCGCAGTTCCTTGTACTCCTGATCGGTATCGCTGTTGACTTGAACAGCAAATGCGTCCCGGAAATCATCAGAAACCCTGCCGTCTTTGATTTCAAGCCAGAAATTTCTGGGCACTGGGCCACGTTCGAAGGCGTGGTAGTGCAGGCCGATGACTGGGTATCCGGTCTGCCTGAAGTGGGTGAAATCGAGGAAAAAGAGCAGTTTGCAGAGCTTGGTAGTGTTCAGGTTGCGGGTATTTTTCGCAAAGAACAGGACGGCGTTCAGTAATTTCCGGCGTGTATGGTTCATAAGTTTTACTATACCATTTTCTCCCAGGTTTCAAACCAATATTTCGTGGAATCCTTGACGGAGTTGAGATATCCTTCGTCGTGCCGAAGCATCGCCGTGATGCTGTCTGTTTTGATAGTCATAGTATGGGCACATAACGATCGAGCTCACCGGGGCGCCGCATTTTAGCGCATCCGGTGGAGTGAGTGGTTGGGCGCTCTACCGGTGCCATAACCTCTTCCATGCCGGGATCCACCTTCGCGGATCGTTCGCGAACCCACTTGCCTCAAGTCTTCTAAGTTCTGCAAAGCTTCCACTTGAACCCTTCTTGATGCGAGCCCAAGCCTGGGTGAAGGCAGGGCGACCAAGGTTTGACTTCATCCAGGCCCCCCAGTTGAGCCACGTAGCCTTGCTGATCCGGCCGTTCATTCTGAGGAAGATCTGCTCGTTGGTGAGATCAATGTACTGGTATAGCCTCGGGAATGCCTGCTCAAACTCCTCTTCTCCCAGCTCTTGACCGAGGTGGGCTTTCACTGGAATGCACCGGGCTATACACGACGACATTAATTCTTGCGCATAATGCCCCAAACCTTCTGTATCGCACTTGCGAGAGAGCGATGGAATTTTAAAGTCATGCGCAATTACTTATGACGTCATGTATAGTTCCCGGTATTCGCGGGATAAGTCATCCTCGAAATCTGTCCTCGCCTGTTGAGTGCTCTTGCGGACCTGCCAGGCAGCGACGAGCACTGCGACTGCAGTTCCGATCGACCCTATGGCGGACCAATCAATGTTCATCATTCGTGCCTTATCTTTCTTCGCCCAACGACCTAAATAAGCGGACGGCGCCAATGAAGATGCCGCGCCAGCGCCGCCACACTTCTCGCCGTCCGCTTAATTTTTTGGTTAAGTGTGTCTTTTACCGATGTCAATTGTCAAGAGTATAAGGAAACTAAAACACAAGGTTTGCCCGACTTTGTGTTATTGCAACGTTTGCATCTTCAGTGACTCTTTGCCATTGGGATAACAAAACTTGCAGGATATTCGCGATGCTTGTCAGTTATTGCATCGACAATACCAAAATCAAGAAAAACCTTGGGTGCTAACAGAAAGAGATCCACTTCTGCCAATCAAAGTTGAGCCATTAAGTGCACGTTCGGAAGTGGTTTGTGGTGCGGCCAGAAATGTGCGAGGGGGGGGGATGTAATTTGAAAAT
>Ga0180007_10005467_pt1 | contig 12817 bp, 10 predicted proteins | sample MM_PC_MetaG_FD_121122 | JGI IMG/M metagenome (GOLD analysis project Ga0180007, IMG submission 121122) | Groundwater microbial communities from the Aspo Hard Rock Laboratory (HRL) deep subsurface site, Sweden - MM_PC_MetaG | ecosystem: Environmental > Aquatic > Deep subsurface > Groundwater... | reverse complement strand
GTCATCGGCTGTCTGCGCCAACCTTGCCAGAGGGGTTGGGCTCAAAACGGCCGTGCAGAATGCCAAAGCCTATATAACCGGTGCGCTTAAAGCAGGGGCAGGCTATACCACGGGTAAAGGCCATGGACCCGTGCATCATTTTTATGACCTCTGGCCGGACGTCTGAACTATCCATTAAAAATATTTTTGTTCGACCCAAAAGCGTTTAACGCATTTCATCAGAAAAAAATCGTGCTGTAAAAAAAATTACAAAATACTTGACAGCCCAATTAAAGCTTTATATCTATATTCCATAATTCGGTATTATTTTAATAATTATTCCGCATACCGGAATAATCTCAAGGATTTTGTAAGATGCTAGATAAAGATCACATCAAGTCCATTGAAAAGTGCTTTGTTGTTCTCGACTGTCTGAACAGCGGTAACACACAGATGACCCTGGAAGAAATCGTCAAGCTGTCGGGATATAAAAAAACCACCTGTTTCCGGCTGCTGAAAACTATGCTTAACCTGGGTTTGATTGAAACTTCACCAGGAAAGAAGACCTATCAATTCGGTCCCCGATTGGTGTTCCTGGGCATTGCTGCACTAAAAAACATGAACCTTCATCAGGCTGCCCTTCCCATACTCAAAAAACTCTGTCAGGAAACGGGAGAAACGGTTAACCTCACGATTTTAAGTGGTACTGAAATCCTTTACGTCGAGCGAATCATGTCCGACTATCTGGTCAACATCAATGTTAACATTGGAGACAGGCTTCCCGTGTATTGCGCCAGCATGGGCAAAGTGATCCTGGCATTTCTTCCTCCGGAAAAACTTCAGAAAATCATCAGCGCTATTCATTTTGAACCCAAAACCGACAAGACCATTTTATCAGAACCGGATTTAAAAAAAGAACTTGAAAAAATCCGTAACCAGGGATTTGCCATCAATGATGAAGAGCTTGAAAAAGGCCTCCGGGCTGTTGCAGCACCGATCTTCAATCATACAGGCGAAGCCTTTGCCGCATTAAATATTGCCTGGACAACAGCTCGACGTCCTGAACAGTCGGTGTTTATAGAATTCTCTAAAAAAATCATGGATGCTGCACAGGCAATCTCAGGGTTGATGGGATATCAGCCCCGTCCGTCCTGAGGTGGACCCTGGCAGCATCGATTCAAACCCAATAACTTTTTTTAGGAGGAACAAAACATGAATTTACGCATTAAATGGATCGGAATGGTTTTCATGGGGGTGTTGATGTTTATTTTCCTGGGGACAGTGTCATCTATTGCTTCCCAGAAAATGCTGATCGGATCGACATCTGCGTCATCCAGCCATTATGGGTATTTTGTTGCCGTGTCCCAGGTCATCAACCAAAACGTTCCGGGCCTGTCCACCTCGGTTGTGGAAACAGGCGCCACGGTTGACAATTTACGGCGGTTTGCCAGAAAACAAATTGATCTGGGCCTGGTAACCACCAATGTATTGTCACAGGCCTATGCCGGAAAGGAGGGCTTCAAGGACCAGCCAGTGAAATCAAAACTGCTCTGGGTATACGTGATTGCTCCCCAGAACGCCATTGTAAGAAAAGATTCAGGGATAACGGATCTGGCAGGCCTTGCCGGGCAGCGTTTCAATCCGGGCTTAAAAGGTTCGGCAACGGAAAAGACCAGCGAAGCGGTTTTCAAGGTTTTGGATATCCAGCCGGATTATGTCAGGGGATCTACAACAGATATTGTCACAGCGGTTAAAGACAAAAATATCAAAGGATATGTCAAATCCGGTTCCGGATTTAAAATTGATGCATCCACCCGGGATATCTCAACTTTCACACCGATTTCCATTCTGTCTCTGACCCCTGACCAGGCAGGACTGATCAAGAAGAATCTTCCTGAGGTTTCCGTTGTCAATGTGCCGGCCGGCGCAGGCCCTGACATTGGAGCATATACCACCTGGGGTTTTGCCGTTGCCTGCAGTGCCAGCCTCGATATGGATGATGAGACTGCATACAAAATCGTAAAAGCCATTTGCGAAGACAAAAGCGTGCAGGGTACGGCCATGAAGAGTGTCGCTGGTGTCGATTTTGTGGAAATGACCCTGAAATATGCAACATCTCCCATTCACCCGGGTGCAATTAAATATTTCAAGGAAAAAGGGGCACAGATCCCGGCACATCTGATGGACTGATGAATCAATAACCAGGAGTTCTGCCATGAAAACCATTGACGGCAACCAACTGCGTTCCCGTGTCATAGCCATATTATCTGTGATACTCAGTTTGTTTGTTCTGTATACCTCAGCTACCGGCCCCTTTGAAAGTATCATCCAGAGGGCGCTGTTTCTGGCTATGCTGATCTGTATAGGGGTTTTGTCTTATCCATTATGGGTCAACTCTCCACTCAGACCCGCCGGCATTGTGATCGATACCTTGATGGTACTGATCTCACTTGCTGCCTGCGGGTATGTTATCTGGAATTATGATCTGATCATGACCACCCTTCCCATGGCAGAAACACATGACATATTCATGATTGCAGCGCTTTCTGCTACGGTTCTTGAAATCGCGCGGCGGGCCATCGGGTATATTTTTCCGGTAATCGTGCTTGTCATTATTTCCTATGCATTATTTGGTGAATATATCCCCGGAATCCTCGGCCACCGGGGATTTGATATTTATTTTGTTACGGAAACCCTGTTTTTAGGTGACCTTGGTGTATGGGGAATGCTTATGGGTGTTGCTGCCACGATAATTGCGGGGTTCACCCTGTTTGGTGGAATTCTTCTGAACACGGGCGGGGGACAGACCTTTATTGACCTGGCCATGAGGTTAGGGGGGCGGGCACCTGGAGGCGGCGCAAAGATTGCCACCATTGCATCGGGACTTTTTGGCATGGTGAGCGGCAGTGCTGTGGCAAATGTTGCTACCACAGGAAATTTTACCATTCCCTTGATGAAACGTCTTAACTATCCGGCCCCCATGGCGGCTGGAACCGAAGCCGTGGCATCCACGGGTGGACAGCTTGCACCGCCTATCATGGGAGCGGCAGCATTTATCATGGCAGAAATCATTGGTGTCGATTATGTCAACATTATCATTGCTGCCGCTTTACCGGCATTCCTGTTTTACCTTGGTGTTTTTATGACCATTGATGTTATGGCCAAAGAAAAAAACCTTGGATGTCTGCCAGATGCAGAGGTTCCCCCCTGGAGAGAAATTCTTTATTGGCGAAGACTCACTCCTGTTCTGGCTGCCTTAACGGGTCTGTTTTTCGGCATTTTCCGGGGTAATGCCATCCAGACGGCAGCCTTTTACGGAATGGCGGCAGCTCTTGTCGCCTTTCCCATCACCCGGATTAAATCATCAGCAGATCTTAAACCGGCAGTCAAACAACTCAATAAGGCGTTTATGGACTCGTCAAAAGGACTGTTGATTATTGGCATCCTGCTTGCCGGTGCCCAGATTATGGTTGCCATGATCAATATGACAGGCCTTGGCATTACCCTGTCCTCCCTGATTGTCAGCCTGGGTGGGGACAAAATTTTCCTGATAGCCATTATCGTTGCAGTCGTCTGTATGATCATGGGCATGGGAATTCCTACCACGGCCGCGTATGTGCTGGTGGCAGCAGTGCTTGCGCCCGCACTGATCAAGGTGGGGGTTGTACCCATTGTCGCCCATCTCTTTGTATTCTACTACGCCACTTTGTCCGTGATCACACCTCCGGTCTGCATTGCGGTTTTTGTGGCCTCTGGAATTGCTGACACCGACTGGGGCAAAACTGCAAAATATGCACTGTCCCTTGGTGCCGTCACCTATATTATTCCATTTTTATTCATCATTTACCCGGGCATGCTGGCTCAGGAAGGGTTCCATGGATTTTTACGAGCATCTTTTTCCGGTATCATCTTTGTTCTGGCCTTTTCCAACCTGTTCGGCGGCCTTAGAACCTCGGGTCACAGATGGATGGATATCGGCCTCTGGCTGATTGTCGCCGTTCTGGCTGTATTACCGGGGCTTATCAGCTCGGTTGCCGCACTTGTAATGATGGTGGGGCTCTACAGGCTCAGACGGCACAATAAGACTTCCGGATCAATTTCTAATGTATTTCAAGGAGATGTGAATGACCGATAAATCGAAACCCAAAGCGGCTCTATCCGGTATCCGGGTTCTGGATTTGTCCCGGGTACTTGCCGGGCCATTCTGCACCATGCTGTTAGGGGACATGGGTGCTGAAATCATAAAAATTGAGGTGCCCGGCACAGGGGATGATTCAAGACGTTACCCGCCATTTATCGGAGAAGAAAGCGCTTACTTCATGAACCTGAACCGCAACAAAAAAAGTATGGTGCTCAATCTGAAGGATGAGAAAGGCAAACAGATATTACTGGATCTGGTGAAACAGTCCCATGTGATACTGGAAAATTTCAGGCCCGGTACAATGGAAAAACTTGGGCTGGGATATGACGTTATTAAAAAGCAGAACCCGGACATCATTTATTCATGTATTTCAGGTTTCGGCCATCAAGGCCTTTACAAGGACCTGCCCGGCTATGACATCATCGGTCAGGCCATGGGGGGCATTATGAGCATTACTGGATGGCCGGATAGCCCCCCCACACGAACGGGAACCGCCATAGGAGATGTTCTTGCCGGGCTTTGCACTTGTATTGGGATTTTAAGCAGTCTTATCCATGTTCAAAATGGTGGTACGGGACAGAAAGTGGATATTTCTCTGGTTGATTCCGTTGTCTCTGCCATGGAAACCATTATCCAGATCTACCTGGTGGAAAAACGGATCCCGCAACGAACGGGGAACCGCTATGAATTCATATATCCATATGACACATTCAGAGCAAAGGATGGCTGGGTCATCATCGCCGTGGGAAACAACAAGCTGTGGAAAATTTTTTGTCAGGCCATAGAACGAACCGACCTGCTGGAAGATGAAACCCTGACAGACAATTATGACCGGGTGAAGCGCCATGAATCCGTCAAGCAGATTGTTGAAGAATGGACTCAGGACAAATCAGTTAAACAGATCGTTAAATTTTTCCAGGAAAGACAGATTCCCTGTGCACCGGTCTACAATGTAAAGGATGTGGTCGAGGATCCCCATATCGCATCGGCCAGGCGGATGATCCGGGAGGTTGAACATCCCGTTGCCGGACTCATGAAATGTATTGGATCCCCCATTAATTTATCTGAAACACCGGCTGAAATAATTACTCCGGCGCCGCTCCTTGGGGAACATACGGAAGTGTTGTTAAAAAGCCTTCTCAATATGAGCGATGAACAGATATCCAATCTGAAAGAGAACAAAACCGTTTTTGGAAGAAGCTAAAACCATGGGCAGAATTAAATAATGGCCGTACTTTCAAACAATTGATTGATGCTGTTCACATAGTCGATATTTTTACACGGTTTTGACAGATGATCAATATGCGGATCTTTCTTCATTAAGTCTTTAATGGATTCTAAAAATTCTATGTTGCCGGAAATAAAGAGTATTGGCACATTTTTATTTGTTTCCCGGACATGATGATATATATCCATACCATTAAATTTTCCCGGAAGAACATAATCCAGGCTTATTAAATCATATTCATTTCGATTCAACAGATCTAATGCAACCTGCCCGTTATTGGCTGTATCAACGATGTGGTTGCAGGGCTCCTGTGTCAATATTCTGTATTGTACATCTGCGATGGCTGTTTCATCCTCAACAAGAAGGATATTTTTTTCAAAATGTGTTATCGCTTTTTGAACTTCTTTTTTCTCTTCGCTTGTTAATTCTTTTTTTATGACCGGCAGGCTGATTGTAAACCTGGTACCTGAACCCAATTTCGACTCAACTGAAATAGTGCCTTTGTGCTGTTCGATATATTTTTTTACGTTGGACATACCATACCCCGTCCCTTTAATACCGGTTTTATATGAGCCTGTTAAATCATTGCTCCCTTTTAATGTAAAAGAAGGTTCATAAATATTTTCCAGGTTCTCTTTTGAAATTCCACATCCATTATCCTCAATTTCAAGACAGATCTGGTTTTCACAGGTGTAAGTTCTAACGGTGATTCTGGGGGTTTCAACCATACTTGTGGCATGGATTGAATTTTGTATCAGGTTTACAAGTGCATGTTCGATCATTCCCGGATCGGCAAGTGCCTCGGGCACATCTGGTTTGTTTTCCGTCAGCATTTCAATCCCTTCCAGATCCTTTCTCATCAAATTTACGACAAGATCAATTTTTTCGCTGATTCTGAAAAATTCCTGTTTGGGTTCCTGATCTTTGGCAAATGCAACCAGGTTTTTTGTTAAGTTTTTTCCACGAATCGTCTGTTCAAAAATCAACTCCAGTGTTTTGCCCGTCTGAGCATGTGGACAGTCTATCATGGCCAATTCTGTATTGCCCATGATGATACCCAGAATATTATTAAAATCATGAGCCATTTTTCCGGCAATCCGACCGATCAGCGCCTGTTTTCCATTTTCGTCAGCAATTTTCTGAGCTGTCAGCTTTTCCGCTTCAGCCTGCTTGCGCTCTTTAAATTCTTCTTCAAGTTTATTTTTAGAATCTATCAAATTTATCTGCTCTAAGAACAACAGTTTTGAACTTGCCTTTGCCTCGCGATCTGATTTCTCAATGTTTTGAAAAAAAGAAGCGACAAATAAGGTTGTACAGACATTTATAAAAATCAGGTCGGTTGAGGTTTGAAACCAGAGATTAAGAGGGTCTGCTGGAATAAAAGGGCCTTTCCAAAATTCGAATTTTATTAAAATTCCGATGCCAATAAGGGTAATCGTATTCGTTATTATTGAAACTATTGCACCAGGCCAACCGAGCAATACAGAAGTAACAATACTAAAGAAAAATAAATATTCCCGTGGCGCCACAAATGGTCCCACTGAAAATATGATTGAAACACCTATAGCATAGATAAAAAATGAGGCGGCGATTGCCCGTTTTACATAACCGATTGTCGGAAAAAAGAAAATGGTCAAGCAGCCCAGATAGGAAATGGTTATCGTGCTGATAATTGCCCAGTAGTTTTGCTTAATCAAGTAAAAGAAATTTACTGCGCACATGATAAACACTAAGAAAACCGAGATGAATATGAATGTGTAAAGGATTTTTTCTTTCCAGTGATTCATATCATCAGGATCTAAAACACCTTTGGGAGAAAATTTCAGGTATAGTCGTTTAAACATGGATAGCTCATCATCGGTTAATAATTTTACCAGATACCATTATTTCAATGCCATGCAAAGCCTGTTCTAAATCCTGATCCGGCCCTCAAACACCAGGTTGGCAGGGCCTGTCTTAAAAACATGATTGGTTTTTTGATCCCAGAAGATATCCAGATCGCCGCCATCCAGATGGATCATCGCACGATCAGACGTCCTGCCCGTGAGATTGGCGGCAACCAGAGCGGCACAGGCGCCCGTACCGCAGGCCAGTGTCCTGCCGGCCCCCCTTTCCCAGACCTTCATTTTCAATTCTCTGTTGTTCACAACCTCAATAAACTCAACATTGGTCTTTTCCGGAAATCGTTTATGGGTTTCAATTAATCGGCCAATCCTGTTAATGTCCACTTTTTCCACATCATCGACAAACAGAACGGCATGGGGGTTTCCCATGAATACGGCCGTAATCAGATAGTCCTTGTCACCGACGGTCAAACGCTCTTCAATGGCTCGTTCACTGGGGCTTTCAAAAGGAATATCCAGGCAGGAAAGAACGGGCTCTCCCATATCCACCCGTATTGACCGGACCTGATCATTATCATCAACATTCACCTCTGGAATGACGGTTCCCGCCTTGGTATCCACTCTTATCCGCTTTTGGGTCAGTATCTTTTTTTCATACAACAGTTTAGCAAAACACCGCATCCCATTACCACACATCTGGGCCTGGGAGCCGTCAGAATTGTATATTCTGTATTTAATATCATGGTCATGGGAACCAAGAATCAAAATAATGCCATCTGCCCCGATACCAAAATGTCTTGAGCAAAGCTTTTTTGCCAATACAGGATAAGATTCATGACGTTGGATGTCTCCTTCTCTGTCATCCAGGAGAATAAAATCATTGCCAAGGCCTTCCATTTTCACAAATTCAAGTTCCATCTGTTTCTCCATTAAAACTTAGAAAATCCAAGGGTTAAAAGAATCTTGTCACCGATTGCCGCCACCTGCCATTTTCTTAACTGTTCTATCTTTAAGAGATCTTCAGTTGTTGCAGGATTTTGAACGGCAATGGAATCAATCATTGTATTATTCAATAAAAATCCCGGTTCAATTCCCAAAGAACCGCTTAATTTTTCTCTCATCTTTTTCAACCGTTCGATCCTTTCCTGAACCCTGGCATCTTTTTTGGGTCTTCTGGTTTTCGGATATGACGGCAATTCATTGTGCGCAAGCTCCATTGCACGACCAATGGCATCCGTGCATAGATTCCCATACATGTCTGCCTGTCTCTTGCTCAATGCATTCGTCTTCACCATATGATCCACCGTCCCGGGTCTGCTCATGGCCATGGTTACCAAAGAGGCGTTTGATATAATTTTAAACAGGGGCTGGTCTTTTTTCCGGGCGATCAAGAGCCTCATCTGCAGTAAATTCTCAAGCACTGCAAGACTCCGGTTGTCCATTTTGCCGGCGCCTTTAAATTTTTTAAACAGCGGCAGTACATGATTGTCTTCATACCTGACCGCAGTCTGGATATCAAACTCTTCTCTGGCCCAGGAAAGCCGACCATTTGCCACAAGCTTTTGATGAATAATGTCATGCAGCTGTGTCAGATGAGCCACATCTCCCACTGAATACTCAATCATATCCTGATTGAGCGGACGTCTTGCCCAGTCCACCTTTTGAAATTTTTTATCCACATCCACATCAAAATTTTTCTTTAACAGGGCTGCAAGCCCCCGTTCTTTGATCCCTAAAAACCGGCAGGCAATTTCCGTGTCAAAAAGGTTATTCACCCTGGCGTTATAATCTCTGTCAAGACTTCTGATATCAAAATCAGCCCCATGAAACACCTTTATCACACGATTGTCTTCAAGCAGGGTAATAAGGGGGGAGACGGCTTTAATTTCAAACGGATCGATTAAAAAAGCCTGTGTGGAAGATGCCATCTGAATCAGACAGATCTTCTCTTTAAAGCAGTGCATGGAGTCTGCTTCCAGGTCCACACCGATTGTTTTTTCCTTTAAAAGATCTTCGCAAACACTTTTAAGTTCCTCATCCGATTCAATAAACTTATAATTCAATATTTTTTTCCTTGATTGTTTAGACTACTTCTTCTAAAATTCATGTTTTACATATAATATAACAGACAATACAACAAATTGGAAAACAAAGAATGATTAACATAACATTTCCAGATAATAGTATAAAGAGCTTTGAAAATATTCCCACGGGCCTGGATGTGGCCAAACGTATTTCAGACGGATTTGCCCGGAACTGTGTGGCAATGAAAATTGATGAGCAGCTGCTGGATTTAAGCCAGACCATTAAAAAAGATACGGCCATCCGTTTTATCACGGCCAATGACGATGAAGGCCTTGATATTTTAAGGCATTCTTCTGCCCATGTCATGGCGGAAGCCGTGTTAAATATTTACCCGGATGCAAAACTGACCATAGGTCCTGTGGTTGAAGACGGGTTTTATTATGATATTGATATGGACCCGATTTCAAAAGATGATTTCGGTGCCATTGAAACTGAAATGAAAAAAATCATCACTGCCAAAAACAGCTTTGAAAGAAAAGTGGTTTCAAAGCAACAAGCCCTTACCATATTCAAGGACAACCCGTTCAAGCTTGAGCTCATTCATGAGCTGGACGAGACACAAGAGATATCCCTTTACCAGAATGGCAAATTTATTGATCTGTGCCGCGGCCCCCACATCCCCCATACAGGAATGATTAAAGGATTCAAGCTGTTAAAAATATCCGGTGCCTATTGGAGGGCTGACCAGACACGAGAACAGCTCCAGCGTCTTTACGGCATCTCGTTTTTTGACAGCAAAACGCTTAAAAATTACATCCACATGATTGAGGAAGCCCAGAAAAGGGATCACCGGAAACTGGGGACCAAACTGGATCTGTATTCATTTCATGATGAAGCTCCCGGCATGCCCTTTTTCCATGCAAAGGGCATTGAGATATGGAATGCGCTGTTAGAGTACTGGCGGGATGAACACAGAAAAGCCGGATATGTGGAAACCAAAACCCCGCTCATGCTGAACCGGAAACTATGGGAACAAAGCGGCCACTGGGAAAATTACCGGGAGAACATGTATACTTCAGTCATTGATGATGAAGAATATGCCATCAAACCCATGAACTGCCCCGGCGGCATGCTGCTTTACAAGACAAAATCCTACTCCTACCGGGATCTGCCTGTAAGGGCCGGTGAAGTCGGCCTGGTTCACAGGCATGAGCTGTCTGGAGCGCTGTCCGGTCTTTTCCGGGTAAGGGCCTTTCACCAGGATGATGCCCATATTTTCATGACTTCAGATCAAATTGAAGATGAAGTTCTTGGCGTGTTGAATTTATCCCAGAGAATCTACAGCCGATTCGGACTTGATTTTCACCTGGAACTGTCCACCCGGCCCAAAAAATCCATTGGGTCGGACCAGCAGTGGGAAGAAGCCACAAACGGTCTAAAAGCCGCTTTGGACAAATATGGCCGGCAATATTTTATCAATGAAGGGGATGGGGCATTTTACGGCCCGAAAATCGATATCCACATCAAAGACGCGTTGGGAAGAACCTGGCAATGCGGAACCGTGCAGCTGGACATGGCCCTGCCGGAAAGATTTGACTTAAGTTACAAAGGCCAGGACAATAACAAACACCGGCCCATAATGATCCATCGTGTTATTTACGGGTCTCTGGAAAGATTTTTCGGCATCCTTGTGGAACATTTTGCCGGCAGGTTCCCCTTGTGGATGGCCCCTGTGCAGGCTATCCTGCTTCCCATCAATCAGGATCTCACGGCATATGCTGAAGAGATCAAAGCCGAACTTGATACCCATAGAATCAGATGTGACGTGGACACGAGAAGCGAAACCCTGAAAAAGAAAATCAGGGATGCCCAGCTTGCCTATGTTCCTCTGATCATCACCATTGGAGACAAGGAAAAAGAAACCAGGACACTTTCCGTCAGAACCCTGGATGGCAAGGTCAGGATGGGCCTTTCCATGGATGGGTTTGTAACGGCAGTACAACATCATGTTAAAGAAAGAACCCTGGATGAGACTATCCTCTAAAACCCTGAACCGTATCTATCTATACAGACTGCCGGTTATTGTTCTATGCCTTTTTATTTTCTGGCAGTCTTCTTATCCCAGTCTCATTTCAACATCCTTGTTTGTCCATGAAGACAAGGTTCTCCATTTTGGTGCCTGGGCTCTTCTGGCATTTCTCTGCGCCCGAAGTCTCTTTGCTGAAAAACCGCTCTGGTCTGCTGGACGAATAAAACTGTTTGTAATTGTTTTTGCCTGTCTTTTTGGATTATCAGATGAGATCCACCAGGCATTTGTCTTATCACGGTCTGCCTCTGCAGCGGATTTTGCTGCAGATTGTGCCGGAAGCATATTCGGCTGTTTTTTTTACCTGGATGTGTTTATCCGAAAAAGCAAACGGCCGGACTAACCGTCATTGTGACACAACCCACGTTTTTATAAGGAATAATTCATGACCAATAATGATATCTTACGGCGCATCCGCTATATTTTTGACCTTAGCGATTCAAAAATGATTGCCATATTTGGCCTGGATGGTCTTATGGTAACCCGGGAACAAATCAGCGACTGGTTAAAAAAAGATGAGGACCCGGCCTTTAAAAAATGCAGTGACAATGAGTTCTCGATTTTCCTGAATGGGTTGATAAATGATAAACGAGGCCAAAAGGAAGGGGCACGGCCTGAGCCGGAAAAACATCTGACAAACAACATGATTTTTATGAAATTAAAAATCGCCTTGAACCTTAAAGCTGAAGATGTTTTACAGATTATCGCCCTGGCTGATCTGAACATAAGCAAACACGAATTAAGTGCATTTTTCCGAAAACCCGGCCATAAACACTATCGAACCTGCCAGGATCAGGTTCTGCGTAATTTTCTAAAGGGGTTGCAGCTTAAATATCGCCCGAACACGGGATCTGAAGCAGCATTCGAATGGTAGTCCATTTTTTGATATGAAAAAAATTAAAACAGCTCCCATGGCAGATAACGCTTCAATCAATACAAACAAATCCATTACAACGCTTTTGAAAATCGAATATGGTTTTTCAGGTGACATTTTCCGGCTGGATGGTGAAAATGAAAATTATCTGATCAAAACAGGCACTGGCCAACGGTTTGTGCTGAAGCTTGCAGATGAACAAACCACGGATGGCATGATTGACATTGAACACCTTGCCGTGGACCGGCTCATTAAAGCCAGGCTTGCCATTGGTCTCCCACGGGTGATTCTGACCCGGAAAGGGTCTGTCCAGGCAAGGTTTTTGACTGAGGATAAAAAACAAATCCGGGGGCGACTTCTGGAATTTGTAGAAGGAAATGCCTGGTGTAAGTCCGTTCCCGTAAAAAAAGGCCAGCTTGCAGATCTTGGAAAAACCATCGCTCAGATCGATACGGCCTTGTCTTTTATTGTTCATCCCGATGCCAGAAGGACCCATCAGTGGGATCTGGCCAGGGCAGATCAGCATCGTTCCGGAATTTCCCTGATTGACAGCCCTGAAAAACGACAGATCCTTGAATGGGTTTTCCATCTGTATGCGGCCATGGTGATGCCTGTATTGAATCTATTGCCCAGATCCCTG
>Ga0180007_10005466_pt1 | contig 12821 bp, 16 predicted proteins | sample MM_PC_MetaG_FD_121122 | JGI IMG/M metagenome (GOLD analysis project Ga0180007, IMG submission 121122) | Groundwater microbial communities from the Aspo Hard Rock Laboratory (HRL) deep subsurface site, Sweden - MM_PC_MetaG | ecosystem: Environmental > Aquatic > Deep subsurface > Groundwater... | reverse complement strand
TATGCGGCTTCCAGTATCGGGAGATTGAATCCTTCTTCTTTTGACAGGTTAATTAGTGCCTGTGCTCCTCTGTATAATGCGTTCAACTCTTCTATTGAGACAAAACCCGTTTTGAGTAGATTGATTTTATCGTTTTTTGATGATTTTTGCAAGTTGTGCGAGTCGTAGAGCGAGGTGTTTTTGACTTTTCCTCCCGCGAGGACGAGTTTTAGATTTGGGTGCTTGGTTTTCGAAAAAACTTCGATGAGGTAATCGATATTTTTTCTTTCATCATAGCCTCCGACATACAGAAGATATGGCGGATCTATCGGGTTTTTATTGGCGGGCCTCAAATATTCCGGGTCTGCGGCTTCGTAAGTTACAGTTATTTTTTTCGGTGAGAGGCCCAGGTATTTGACGGCCTCTTTTTTGGTGGTTTGCGAGACGGCGAGGATTTTGTCGGCTTTTTTGAGCGCTTTTTTGACTAGGTGGAAGTAAGTTTTTGAGCGGAGAGATGCGCGGTATTTCTTGTTTTTCCATGGTATTACATCATGGATTGTTACTATTCCGCCGGGAGCGAGATTGGGGTAAGTGTGGTGGATTATGTCGAAATTTTTGAAGAATTTTGGGACTTGGAATCGCTCCCAATAACCTTTTTTGAGGCTTGCGAGGAGAAGCCACTTTTTCTCGGGGATAACTTTTATTTTTATGTTTTTCGGGAAGGTGGTAGTGACTTTTTTATAGGTAAAAAGAGTGTACTCATCTTCCGGGTGATCCTGTGCGAGCTTGGTGAAAAGATGCTCGGTATAGCTGCCAACTCCGGTGTAAGGTTCGGCAAGCAGCCTGGCTTGTACGCCTATTTTCATCTGTAAGAGAGTAGGATTTTGACGATTTCGCGGATTGGATTGAGTGCCTCTTCTTTTGCAGGGTGTTTTTTTTGTTTTGAAAGCTCTTGTACGGCGTTTATCAATCTGTTGGAGTTCAAGTTCTTGTTCCTAATCACCTTGTAATGATCTGGGTCTTTTTTGCGTAAAATTTGTGCGTTTTCTACTTGATCCCCCCTGCTGTATTGGCCTAACGGGACTATGATTGCCGGTATTCCCAATGCTTCCACTTCCGCGAGGCTGTTGGCGCCCGCTCTTGTCACCATGATGTCCGTTATGGCGTAAATGTCGGCGAGTTCTTTGTCGACATATTCGAATTCAATGTAGTTTCCCTGCAGTTTATGAAGGAGGAAGTTGGAAAAAGTTTTGGCCGACTTGCCTTTTCCGCAGATGTGGACGACCTGGAAATCCGGGATTAATCTTGTTAAAGAGGCCCAAATGACATCGTTCATCTTCATTGCACCCAGGCTTCCGCCCGTTACGAGAATCACCGGTTTGTCCGGGCTGAATTTTGTCAGTTCGTAACCGGCCTGCTTGGTCCCCTTGAGGACTTCGGGGCGAATTGGTAGCCCTGTGCAAACAACTTTTTTTCTTTTTTTGCGAGGATATTTTTTGATAGTTTCCTCCTGTGAAACTAGGATTTTGTCGGCGAATGCCCCTGTTAATTTTGTCGCAAGACCGGGACTTGTGTCGGATTCGTGGATTATGATTTTTTTTCTCAAAATAAAACCTGCAAGCAAAACAGGAACTGCAACAAACCCACCTTTTGAGAATATCACATCGGGATTGAATTTTTGAATATGATAAATCGACTGAAAAACCCCAATCGGGATCTTGAAGAGGTCGATGAAGTTTTGCAAAGACAAATACCTGCGAAATTTCCCCGTAAAAATGGGCTTGAAATTGATACCAGCTTTACGTACAAGTTCTACATCCATGCGGTTTTTTGACCCTATATACAGGAAGTTCAACTTATGAGGATGATCCGCAAATTCCTTCCTGAGTTCAGCGGCGATAGCGAGGTTGGGCATAACGTGACCTGCTGTCCCGCCTCCTGTTAGAAGTATACGCATGGTTGGTTGTGTATTTGGATATGTTCAATAATACACCCATTCCGGCCATAGTTGTTAGGAGAGATGATCCGCCGTAACTTATGAACGGGAGGGTTATACCTGTTATCGGAAACAAGGATATGTTGACGAGGATATTGATAAAAGCTTGCGACGAAACCCAAACCGTTATTCCGGTCGCCAACATCATTGAGAATCTGTTCGGGGCGTGGTTGGCTATCTGGAAACCTTTATATGCGATGACTGCGTATCCGATTATTACGAAAATTATCCTGAGAAACCCCAGCTCTTCCGCAGATGCGGCGAATATGAAGTCGTCCGAAGCTTGAGGAAGCCAATATGATTTCTGAATACCCTGCGTAAGACCTTTCCCCCACAATCCTCCGCTTCCTATCGCTATTTTGGCCTGTTCGGACTGCCAGCAGTAGTCTTCACTGCAGTTTTCGCCCGGGAACATGAAAGCTTTAAATCTATTCTGAAGATAATCCTGACTTCCAATCGCTCCCAACGCGAAAATTAATGTGATCAAACCACCTACGGCAAAATGCTTGATCGGCGCTCCGGCCAGGAAATACATACACGTTGCTATCGAAACCAACACCAATGTTGACCCGAGGTCGGGCTGAAGAATTACCGGTAACACCACTATCCCCGCGATTACCGCAAACGCAAAAAATCCGTCTTTCCAGTCATCAAGGCCGTCTCTCGTTTCCATCTTTTTGGTAAACCACCCTGCGAGGTATACGACGAGCCCGAATTTGGCCACTTCCGCAGGCTGTATTGAGTTAAGGAACGGGATGTACTGAATGTTGATCCAGCTCTTGGCAAATGTGTTGTTGTCCGCTCCGAATATCAGTACCGTTATGAGAAGTCCCATCGATATGAAGTAAAGTACCGGAGCTGTTTTATCCCAGAATCTGTAGTTGATTTTTAGGCAGGCAAGAAAAGCTCCAATGCTGAGAATTACTCTGACGAGATGGTTCTTAAGCATGAGGTAACAGTCCACCGCCGGGTCTGAACAGTTGGGATAAGCAACGTCGGGTGCTGAAAGTTGGATGGACTTCGGCACTCCGATGCTTGTAATCATAATTATTCCGAAAACCACGAGCGCGAAGACGGTTATCAGGAGTAGTTGGTCGAATTGGCGGTAGGGTTTTTTGATGGCGTGTGGCTTATGGCTGATGGTGTGTGGCTATAGTAGATCATAAATTAAAAATCATAAATCAAAAATTGCAGATTGCATATCTTGGAATTCTTGTGGTAAAAGTTTAATTAGAATTTAACCTCAATTAATATGGCTGGACCTGAAAGACTGCGAAATGAAGATCCAAGTGAGGACTCTCAATTTAATGGATCTGATTCAATGCGTTTGTTGAAAGCTCTAAGGCAACGTCGAGCTAATATAGCACAGTCTGTCGGAAGAGTTGCACATACTGATTGGAAATCTACATGTGTTTTTGCCGGAGGAGAACTAAGCAGTGAGTTGGCATATGACCCTGTTATGAATGATCTTATTGAGCTTGAGGGTGAATAATTTTTAATCTTATTATGGATGGCTGGACCTGAAAAATCGAGAGATGATACACCTGATGACAATAGCTGGGTTCTAGATTCCGCTTCTCTGCCTCTTTTAAAACTTTTGTCAGGGAGAAAGGCTCGGCTCATGAGTGTTGTAGACGACAGCGGCGAGCCTTGGCCTCGAGTTGATGATGTTGATGGTGGGGTTTTGGGGTATGATCCTATTCTTGCCGAACGATTTCATGAAAAGTATGGGTTTTAATTGAATTGGCCGAAGACTTATAACCCTGTAAAATCAATAAATACCAGCCGCCTTGTCTGATGCAAATTAAACACATCCAAAAATTCGACCCTGACTTAATAAAATCTCTCTTCGCTAAAGCTGGAGAATGTGACGTCACCTTAAATCAGCGTTTTTTTGATAACAACAACAATATTTTACTCATTTCTTTTTATGATTCTGAACCTACAGGGTTTCTGTATGCTTATATTATAGAAGGTTTAAAAGCTAATCGATCAAAGATATTTCTTTATTCGATTGATGTTTTTGAAAAATTCCAGAAGCAAGGAGTCGGCACACAATTAATTAAAGAGCTCAAGAAAATTGCAAAAAAGCGGTTATGTCATGAGGTTTTCGTTATGACAAATAAAAACAATACTGCAGCAATGAAACTCTACAAAAAAACCGGTGGCAAGATCGAGAAAGATGATGATGTTTTATTTGTCTACAGTCAGTAGGCTGAGTTTGGTTTTTAATTTTGGGGAGACCTTGAATTAATGATAGGATTTGGGCATGGAGACTATAAAAGCTTGTCAAGTAAAAGCTAATAAATTATCTGGCACAAATTATTCGGAAGTTTAAAGAAAATAAAAAAAATGGCCAGAAATATCTTATTTCAGTATTTCCACATGGTAAATGAGAAAAAACCTTCCGCCAGATGGAGGCTTATGAACCTCGGCCGAAAGCTCTTTCTGCTTAAATGTTAGCATAAATGCTAAATAAGATCAATGTTTTCTACTAACTAAACAGTCAACCCATGAGCAAAACCTCCTTCTGGATCAACACAACTAAGATAGCGATATCCGTTTACATTATCGATCAGGTGCTTAAGTGGCAGCTGCAGGGGATTAATTATGAACTTATGCCTGGGGTTTCGCTTATTTACGGTGAGAATTTCGGGATTGCGTTTGGGCTGCCGGTTCCGGTCTGGGGATCTATTTTGATGACCTTAGTGCTTCTTGTTATTGGGGCTGTTGCGGTCTCTAAATATTTCGATCTCTCGAAGAGATTGAATTCAATTTTGGTTGGGCTTGTTGTTGGCGGGGCGCTTGGGAATCTTTTTGATCGGCTGATTCACGGATTTGTGATTGATTATATTTCTATCTGGAAATGGCCGATTTTCAATTTCGCGGATGCTTGTATTGTTGCTGCCGCGGGCATTATTTTGCTAAAATCTGAGAAGTTACTTAAACAAAAATTAAAATGAATGATGCAACTACCGATTTCGGGCCTAAAAAGGTCTCGTTTTTGACTTTGATTTTTCGGGCGCTTGCCGGGCTTGCGGGAGGCACGATGGGAACTGCCGTTCTTCTGATTGCGGTCTTTTTGGGGAGTTCTCTTCTTTCGCCTTTGGCCGGTGAGGAAGGTTCTGGTATGGCCTTGAATCCGCTTGTTATCTTTATTTTTATGGTGGTTGTGTTTTTGAGTTCCTGTCTTGCGAATGTTGTGAGTACTTTTTTGATCGGACTTACTGATCGGAAGAAATACGCGACGCTGTTTTCTGCTGTTTACCAGGTTTTTATTGCGAATATTGTTATTCTTGTCTTTTCTGCACCTGTTTACATTATTGTTTCCGGGTTGAGCACCGAGATGATGGGGTATGTTGCCGCTATACAGATCTTGATCAGTGTCATGGCGAGTTATTTGATTTTGGAAATTTTATCGGACGTCAAATATGCTCTTTTGGGTGTTTATGGAGCGACGCTTGGTCTCGTTTTTGCGAGTGCGGTGAATTTTATTCTTTATCAAATTTTTGGTCAAAATCCAACTATCCTGCTTTTTGCGGCTTTACCTGTTATTTGGATGGTTCTCGGGCTGTTTAACGGGCTTACCGGTATGGGTTACAGGTTCGTTTATGACAGTTATGGGGTGGATTTTTTGAGTAAATATGTGAAATACGGTCAAGATACTGAGCCTGAGAAACCTGAAGAGATTACCGAGAAAGATGTGCTTTCTTTGGAGAAGGATGAGGGTGGGAAGGAGTTTTTGGAGAAGAATTAGTACCAAGTCTCAAGTACCCAGTACCAAGTGGAATGATTTTCGCATAACCTCCCTCGGCGCCTTCTCCCCCGTCCACTTCTCGAATGCGGCGTATCCTTGATGAAGAAGCATTTGCTCTCCTGAGATTATTTTTGGCACTCCCGCTTCTTTGGCGTCGCGGAGGAATTTGGTTTCTTCCGGGCCGTAAACGATGTCGTAAGCTACTTCCGCTCCCCTGAAGATCTTCGGATCTGCCGGTGATTTTCCCGGATTATCGAACCCGACTGATGTGCAGTTTATGATTATTTCTGCCTGTTTTTGGTCTTTCAGTGCTTCAAAATCCCATTTGCCCGCCAGTTCTCGGGCTTTTTCATAAGTTCTGTTCCAGATCATCACTTTGGAGTCCTTTAAGGCATAACAGGCTGCTTGCGCCGCTCCTCCGGCTCCGAGAATCAAGATTTTTTTACCTTTAACATCTCCCAATGGTTCTTTTATTCCGATCCAATCATAGTTTGTACCGATATACTTATTGTTCTCGAGATACACGGTATTTACCGCACCGATTTCCCGCGCAATATCATCGATTTCATCCAAAAAAGGCATGATCCCCTCCTTATGAGGCATTGTTACACTGAGCCCCCAGATACCTTCGCGGGCGAGAATCTTCACGAAAGCACCGATATCGCCGGGACGAACATCGAACGCGCGATACTCGGCGTCTATCTCAAGATGCTCAAACGCGGCGTTATGAATCACCGGTGAGAGCGATTGAGATACTGGGTGGCCCACAACTCCGTAGATCTTCATTGTTTTTGCATAGCGATTGATTTGAGCGCTTCGAGTCCTTCAACCGGAATCATCCATATTGTCGTATTGGATTGATCTGAAGAAAGGTCGTTGATTGATTGAAGTGTTCTCAAGTGAAGTGCTCCAGGTGCTGTTGCTAAGGTTTTTGCGGCTTTGGCCATGTTGTCGGCGGCCTGGACTTCACCTTCAGCCTTGATTATTACGGCTCTTCTCTCTCGTTCCGCTTCGGCTTCTTTTGCTATTGTTCTCTTCATGTTTTCCGGAAGAACTATGTCTTTGAGTTCTACGTTTTGCACGCTTATTCCCCATGGGTTTGTTGCTTCTTCCACGATCCCCTGGATTTTCCTGGAAACTTCATCACGGTTCTGAAGAAGATGATCGAGTGTTATTTCACCTACTATATTTCTCATAGTAGTTTGCGCGAGCTGGGAGGTTGCATACTTGAAGTTTTCTACCTGAATTATCGCTTTTTCCGCCTCTTTTACTTCATAATAAATAACTGCGTTGATCTGAACGGAAATATTGTCTTTCGTGATGGCCTCTTGGTTCGGAACGTCTACCGCCTTGAGCCTGAGATCAACCTTCTGCATTGCCTGAAAGACCGGAATGACTATGCGCCAACCCGGCTTCTTGGTACCGGTGTACTTACCCATCGTGAAGGTGACTCCCCTTTCGTATTCCTGTACCTGCTTAATGATTGCGACTAACAGGATTACCAGGAAAATTATTCCCGGCATGAATAATGCTGTAAAGATTTCCATTTTTGGTTTTTGTTAAAGATTTTGCTTTGTTACTTTACAATAATTATTTGGTTTTTGCTAGCCGGCTTGATTGCGTTTTTGAGGGAGGTTGGTATGATTTTTTGTATTTTTTAAAGAAAATTATTATGGCACTTGAAAATCGTTGTGCAGATGCTGAAGGAGGCAGTGAATTTGACAGGAAGACGGCTGAAGCAAAGGCGCTTCTGGGAGAAGTTCGGCAAAGGGGGACTGAAGTGGATGCTGAAATAGATCAGATGCATAGAAAGTTACGCCAACTAGAAAGAAACCATTGGGGCGCGCTGGGGAGACGAGTTGAACGCAGATAATTTAACTTTAAAAATCATGAGTACTGAAAAACCAAATAAAGACGACTTGATCGATGAGGTCGAAGAGTTTCTAGATGATGCTACAACACGTACTGAGGAATCTGCTGACTTGACTAGCCCACTGCCTGGAGATTCTTGGGATGAAATTGATGCTATGTTAACAGAGATCGAAGAGATGCAAGCGGATCTTCCAAGGGAAATGGCTGAAACTAGAAGAAGAACTGAAGAAGCTTCTGCCTTAATGAGATCGCACAGAGATCCGGCCGGAAGCGGAATGCAGTAGGCTTTTTATTGAAGGCTGCTCTGGTTAATTACATTCCTGTAATTAATTTAATTTATGGTTGCGCCTCCTGAAACCCCTGAACTTGAACACGTTAATCCTCGCCCCTGGTTTTTTACGGATCAATTTGGGGCTTGCTGGCAGCTTGAATTTGTAGGTATGGGAGCTACTCTTTACAGAAGTGACTGGGTTTATATTGCACAAAAACATGTCACGGAAAGATATTGGGAACTTTTTTCTGCTGAAGGTGAGTCGATTAATGAATATGTCCCGGACAATCATGATTTAGATACATTATTTGAATCTGTTAATTCTCAGGTTGCTTTTGACGGACACCATGACCGCAATGGAAATACTTGGGCAGTTCTTAATGATGCTCATGGCAAAATCACTACTTTGATTCGGCAAGGCGGTTTAAAGCTCGAGTTGACTTTAGCTGATAAAAAATGGCGCTGTAGTACCCCTACTGAAGATGGATACAGGTTGATTATGGGTGGGCAGATTCTGAATTCCGACAATTTAGATGACGTTTTCGCTCTCGCAAATAAAGCTTTTCCTCTTCTAAAATAGCGTTTCTGCGAAGCAGAAATACCACCTACTTGGCACTTGGCACTTGACGCTTGAGACTCCAAAGCATTGCTTCTCGAGGCCGTATCTGGTATAATTTGGTGATGTTTTTTAGATCAAAAATCAAAAATCAAAGATATGCTGAATTTCCTAATACCTATAGCTAAAGCTGCTTCCCTTACAAACAAGGGGTCGGAAACTGCGGAACAGAGTGAGGCTGCTGTGACAGAGTTCATTTCATTTATGTGGAATAGTCTGGATAACTGGGTTGCTGCAATTATTGTTGTGCTTTTCTCGGTTTATTTCGCGAAAATGCTCAAAAAGATTGTTGTAGACAGAGTGGCTGACAAGATGGGAGATGAACATGAGGAAGTTTTAATTCTTATTGGAAGATCGACCTACGCGGCTGTTCTCGGCGTGGGTCTTACTATCGGACTCAAGATTGGAGGCATTGATCTTACAGTAATTATTGCTGCTGTTGGTTTCGGAATCGGTTTTGCACTTCAGGACATAATTACAAACTTTATTGCCGGAGTTATTCTTCTCGCGACCAGACAGTTTGCTATTGGAGATTTTATAGAAGTAAATGGAACCCTTGGGAAAGTTAAGGAGATACAGGCCAGAGCAACAATCCTTAAAGCTCTTGATGGCACCAAAATTATAGTTCCGAACGCTGATCTCTATACAAATCCGGTAACCAGCTATACAACCAATCCTTTTAGACGGATTGAAGTCCCCGTTGGGGTTGAATACAGAACAGACTTGAAAAAAGCTACCAATGTAATGCTTTCCGTTCTTCATAATCACCCTAGAGTTGTACAGCATCCGGTTCCTGCTGTTGTTCTTGATGAGTTTTCCGATAGCTCTATTAATTTTAAAGTTAGATTTTGGGTCCAATCAAAAGACCGATGGATAGAAATTAAATCTGAAATTATTCAGCTGCTTAAAGCTGCACTTGATGAAGCCGGAATCAGTATTCCTTTCCCTATTCGCACTCTTGTTTTCGATAAAGATAATGAAAAGGTTGTTATCCCTATCCACGACATGACGGAAGAAGAGCTCAGGCAGCATAAGATGGAGCAAATCCAGGCTCAGCAGGATCAAGACGGCAAGGATTCACAGAATCCGGACATTCAGAACCAATATGAAAACGGGGATAGCCTGCAGCACGAGACCCAAGCAAGTGAACAGCCTACAGTAAATAGTCAACAACCTGAAACTCAAGCGCCAAGTACTCAGCCTCAAGTAAGTGAGCCACCAACAGTCAACAGCCTACAACCTGAAACTCAAGCGCCAAGTACTCAGTCCCAAGTAAGTGAGCCACCAACAGTCAACAGCCTACAACCTGAAACTCAAGTGCCAAGTACTCAGCCCCAAGTAAGTGAACAGTCTACAGTAAACAGTCAACAACAGGAGTCTCAACAAGTGCAAAGCACCCAGCCCCAAGTCAATACGCAACCCGATGTACCGGGTAGTGAATTTTTTGGGACTTCACGATAATCCTACTTCATGAACTCTTCCCAGTTTTGGAAATAAACTTTTTTCAATGTTTCATCCGGTAGAGCAAGACCGTTTAATTCGCCTTCTATATAGGTTGTAGTGTAAACTTCCCGCTCCAAAAGATTCCTGTAGGCTTGATAAATTTCCGTTAAACATTCTTCCGTTTTTTCGGAGTCGCTGCTTGCCACCGCCGTTGTACCGAAAACAAATCTGTCGCCGTAGTATGCGAAAAGTTCTTTGTAAACATCTATGTTCTCGGAGATCCTCTCAAGACCTTCAATTAAATAAGCTTTATATCCAAACCCTATGTCAACAAAAAGGTTCTCGTAATTTTCAAGCAGTTCTGTCAGCTGTGGGATATTTTTTGAAGACAAACAAAAGTGCGAACAAACAACCTTCATGTCAGGATAAAGAGTCATCACATTCTCAAATTCATCCAGGTAATAAGCGATGTTCACATGCATTATTACCGGCACATTCTCATCCTGTGCATACTCATAGATTTCAAGCATCTTTTCATCATCAAGCGGATCCGTATAAAAATGGCTATGACCCGTGTAAAGCTTGATCCCATCACCTCCATCCGCAAGACAATCCTGCAGCTTGGTCAACTTCTGCGGGTCATCCGGATCGACTGCACAAAATGCGTAAAATCTTTTGTCATATTTATTGGCAATTGACACGATTTCGTCATTATTTGCATCCACATTCGAGAACCCTTCCTGCCCTTGATAGTTCAAAATCTGCTCAGGGCTGCCGACGAGTACGGTCTTCTCTACATTGGTTGCGTTCATGGTATTTAAGAGCTTGGAAACCTCATATGCGGACCCTATACTTTCTTGTCCGTTGATGATGAAGTAATCCGTTTTATCCAGGTCTTTCAAACTGTTGAGGCCCGGAATTATTGAGAAAATCAAGATGGAGCCGATAACCAAAATGAGTGCTAAGCTCAATATCGGACTTTGAAAGAAATCTTTTTTGCTTTTCATGTTTTTTTGGTTTATCTGGTACGATTTTATGGTGTTTTTGGCTTGTTGGCAAATCCAACAACTCACCAGGTTGACATTTCGATGATTTCCTGTCACTATTCGCCCTCGAATTTTAAAAAAATATTTATGAGTTTGGATGCGCCTGAAAGTTCGGCGGAAAATGTTGAGGCTAGTGAGAGGTTTGAGAAAATTGTCTCGCCTATTATTGCCTTGGTGTTTGATTACGACCCCGTATGTTTTGAAGAAATATTCCAGCGTTTTGGCTCAATGAATTATTTAAAAGGCATCGTGGCTAGCTTTTTGGATGAGCGATTGCTGGAAGGCCATATGTTTTACGACTTTTTATTTAAGAAGAGTCTTAAATTGGCCGGTGGCATTAATATTAGCGAAGATGATTTGCAGAATCCGGAAGACTCTGTTGTTTTTGAAGTTATTGATGAGGAAGATATAGTGGCAGTGGATAAAAAATTATTGTTAAGGGCTCTTGCCCTTGAAGAGTTTCAACGGTTTTATTTGGAATCCAAAAACAATGCACAGATTATTGAAAAGTTTTTCCTGTATAACACCCCAAAGCTTGTTAAGCTTTTGGGGCATTCTTTCGTTAAGAGTGGTTTTTGTGCTCAAGCACTCATAGACCATTTCATAGGGAATTTTGATCAAAATCAGGACACCTGGAGGAAATTTTGGTATATTTATACTCAATATGGAGCTATAGTTGGCACACTCAAAGATACTGAAAATGAACGAATAGAGCTCGCTAAAACTTATTTCGATTGAAGATCCTGTATTTCTGCTCTAAGATGTAGCTCGCTATGACTAAAAACAAAAAAATCGATTTTGCGATAGGCGGGCAAGCTGTTATCGAGGGGGTTATGATGCGGTCTCCGGAACATTTTGCTGTTGCGGTTCGTAAGGATGATGGGCGGATTAAGGTTCAGGACCGGAAGTATATCAGCATTACCAAAAGAGTTCGTGTCCTCGGGCTGCCGATTATTCGCGGGATGGTTCATTTGGTCGAGTCTATGTATATCGGGGTTAAGGCTTTGAATATTTCGAGTGATGAGTTCGTTGCAGGCGAGAAGGATCATGTGAAAAAAGAGCGTGCCGCTTGGGTTGAGGTTCTTATGCTACTCGGGTCGATTTTGTATTTTGTCGCGGTGTTTGGGTTTGCGCTTTTTTTATTCAAATTTCTTCCGTTGTGGCTGGCTGAAATGGGGAGCAATAAGTGGGCTTTTTTGGATGAGCATTTTTGGGCTTTTAATATTGTTGATGGGGTTATAAAGACTTCGTTTTTCATTGTTTACCTGCTTCTTATCAGTCTGATTCCGGATATCAAGAAGGTTTTCGCTTATCATGGAGCCGAGCATAAGTCTGTTTGGGCTTATGAGCTTGAGAAAGACCTAACTCCCGATAATGCGGCCAAGTGTACTCGTTTCCATCCGAGGTGCGGGACCAGCTTTATTTTGATTGTGATTTTTATCAGTATTTTGGTTTATACCGTTATTCCTACTCCCGAGGATTTTTATTCAAAGTTTTTGATCAGGGTTGCGGTACTTCCTGTGATTGCCGGAATTTCTTATGAGGTTCTCAAGCTGAGTGCCAAATATATGGAGAGCTTTTTTATGAAAGCTTTTATTGCGCCAGGTTTAGCTTTCCAGAAAATCACTACCAAGGAGCCTGACAAAAAACAGATCGAGGTTGCGATTGCGGCGCTTAAGAGGTGTTTGGAGCTTGAGAAGCGTTAAGTAGCGCGAAGGGGGGAGGTGTCCCCCTCGCGAGCTCCCCCACAAGGACCACCCCATTCTTCCCTCGCTTCGCTCAGTCCAGAACGGGGACCCCGGGGTTTTCGTAAAAATAGGTTTCGCTTAACTTCTCTTTCT
>Ga0180007_10005465_pt1 | contig 12823 bp, 4 predicted proteins | sample MM_PC_MetaG_FD_121122 | JGI IMG/M metagenome (GOLD analysis project Ga0180007, IMG submission 121122) | Groundwater microbial communities from the Aspo Hard Rock Laboratory (HRL) deep subsurface site, Sweden - MM_PC_MetaG | ecosystem: Environmental > Aquatic > Deep subsurface > Groundwater... | reverse complement strand
TGAGATTCTCCATCATTCTGTAAAGGGTATTACAGACCTGATTATGATGCCGGGCCATGTCAACCTGGATTTTGCAGATGTCAAAACCACCATGCAAAAAGCAGGAAAAGCATTAATGGGCATTGGTATTGCATCTGGAGAAAATCGAGCTGTTGAAGCTGCGGAAAGAGCAATTTCCCACCCGCTTCTTGAAGATATCTCCATTGCCGGTGCAAAAGGTGTACTAATGAACATTACATCCAGTTCTGATCTCACCCTTGATGAGATGACCGCGGCATCTGACCGGATATACAAGGAAGTTGGAGATGACGCAGAAATCATATGGGGCCAGACATTTGATGAAGAACTGGGGGATGAAATACGGATTACCGTTATCGCCACGGGTATTGACTCTGACGAGATCAAATCATCTGATAACATACACCATTTTGATCCCTCATCTCAGCCCATTCCATATCAATCGACACCGGCTGTACAGCAACCTGCTGCACAATCTTCCGGAACTATTGTCCGGGGGATCCTGCGGACTCCTTCCCAGGAAGAGCTTGCAAACTGGAATGAATTTGACAACCCTGTTATTGTGAAACATAAAAAAGTGGTCGGATATGACGATCTTTTAAATGATTACAATGCAATTCCGTTTGATAACAATGATTTGGAGGTCCCTACATTCCTTAGAAGAAAAGCGGATTGATAAATGGGGAAAAGGCTCAAACCGAAACGGGATCATGGCTCACATAAACATAAAATTTTAGAGCAGGGAGCCATTGTTAAAAAAGGGAAAGGCATTTTAAAAGCCGCCCTTGTATATCCCAACACCTATGAGGCAGGCATGTCCAGTCTGGGATTTCAAACTGTCTATCGGCTTGCCAATAATATTGATTTTTTAGCCTGTGAACGGATCTTTCTGCCTGACCCAAAAAAGAAAGAACATGATCCTGAAAAAGGCCTGGCAGCAACGAGTGTTGAAAGCGGTTTAACCCTTAATCAATTTGATATCATTCTGTTTTCAATATCCTTTGAAAACGACTTTATCCATATTGCTCAACTCCTTGGAAAAGCAGGCATCCCCCTGCGATCACCCGATCGAAACCACACCCACCCCCTGGTGGTTGCAGGGGGAGTCGCCTGTTTCTTAAACCCTGAACCCATTGCGCCGTTTATCGACTGTTTTCTTCTAGGAGAAGCTGAATGTCTCCTGGATCAATTCTTTGATATTTTTTTTAAAAAAGCCGACAAGAATTCTTTTCTACACAGCCTGGAAAAAAAAATCCCCGGTGCCTATGTACCTGCTCTTCACACGGACAAACAGCCTTTTCAAATCAAGGTGCAATACCTTGAAAATTTAGAACGGATAACCACTGCCACCACTATTCTTACCTCTGAAACCGCTTTTAAGGATACTTTTCTGATAGAAACCCTAAAAGGCTGCCCCCATGGCTGCAGATTCTGCAGTTCCGGTTTTATTTACAGGCCACCCAGAATATATCCGGCAAACAATATTTATGCTGCCATGGATTCTGCCCTGGACAAGACAGACAAAATAGGACTTGTCAGTTCCGCCATTGCAGATCATCCTGACATGACCGATATCTGCACCTATGGCCAGAACCACCATTTTAAACTCTCTTTTTCATCCCTGCGGGCTGATAAATTAACCGATGAATTGATCAGTGCACTTTCCAATGCACGGGTAAAGACAGCCACCATTGCCCCGGAAGCCGGATCAAAGCGGATGCGTGATATTATCAATAAAAACATTGATGAGCCTGATATTCTCAGTGCTGCCAGAAGGCTTGTCAATGCAGGAATAATGAATTTAAAGCTCTATTTCATGATCGGACTTCCCCTTGAACAGGACCCTGATGTTCAGGCCATCGTGGATCTCACAATGAAAATCAAATCAGCCTTTCTTGATGCATCCATCAAACAAAAAAAAATCGGCATCATCACCTTAAGCATCAACCCCTTTATCCCCAAACCATTTACCCCGTTTCAATGGGCTGCCATGACAGATGAAGCCACATTAAAAAAAAGGATCACGATTATCCGTCAGGGGTTAAAAAAAATCGCCAATGTAAAAATCAATATTGAATCATTGAAAAAAGCAAAGATCAATGCCCTTCTTTCCCGTGGCGATCAAAGGGCTGCAGATCTTATCGAATCTGCTTTAAAAGATGGATGGTCCTTTACCATAAAACAGAACAAAGCCTATTGCGACTCAATTATTTACACGGCTATTCCTGTTGATACCCCCCTGCCCTGGGATTTTCTTGACAACCGGGTTAAAAAAAAGTTTCTTGAAAAAGAGTTTAAAAAATCCCGCCAGGAGAAAAAATCACCTGCCTGCCCCATGATTGACTGCACCAAATGTAACACCTGCATTTAAGTTCGCTCAATAAAAATTTTTCTTGATCTATAGCAATTTTGCTGCAATCCGTTGACCCTCAATCACCTCTGTGTCCCCTTTTTCAATTTTTGCAAGACTTTTTTCCTGCTCAATGGCAATGACCTTAAGAACAATATCTCCGTTTGCCGCGCTGAATATCTGTTCAGGCTCAACACCCACATTCTTTCCAATATTGATCATCACTTCCCCGGGCTTAACCTCTGTAATTTTTCCCTGAAGCGGATAAAGCTTTTTTAATTTATTCAATAAATTTTCAGACAGCTTGTCAGTCAGAACAGATGCCGGCACTGCGCTGCCAAAGGATTCGTTCACGGCTGCCGTAATCCTGCCGGTTTCTGTTTCAATAAGGCGCATGCTGACCTGGGTCTCAGGTCCTGCATATACAATCTGGCCGGACAAGAGAAGCTTTGCTGCCAAAATATTTCCAAGGGACAGAGCAGTTCTGCGATCGATCAATTGAGAGGAGCCCAGTTTTAATTCTCCGAGCAGTTTGTCCAGCAGGGCCCGCTCAACAATCTGAACACGACTGTGCTGAAGCATTTGATCCGTTATTTCTGACACAATAAGCCGCTCTTCTCCTTCCTGCAGGGAATATCCCTGCACCTTAAAATCCATGACCCACAGGGTCAGGGGACCGGAGGTCCACCCGTCCGAGGGAAGCGCTCTGGGGGGATCATTCATGGTTTCGATCAATTCTTTTACCATTTGATCGATGCGGTCTTGTTTTTCTTTATCCCCGATCAGAGAGACTCTTTTACTGATTTCATTGGCAATCACATTGACGGATCGATTATCAGGCGATATCTGCCGGGCCCGATCTAAAATCTTGAGGGCCTGTGCAGAATTCCCGCTGTTATCCATGAGGATTGCCTGGGACAGATATCCTGCCTGACTTGACGGGTCTGCCCGGGTGGCCTGCTGGTAATAATCAATGGACACATCCGTTTGCTTGTTAAGGGAGGCAATCCTGCCAAGACCCATTAAAGCCGCAGCTTTCTGCTGGTCAGTCCCTTTTGAGGCGCCCAGAGCTTTGCGGTATGTGGTTTCTGCTTCAGGCATCTTTCCCGTTCTCAGGTAAATATCGGCTTCAATGAGATATGCCAGTCGATTCCCGGCACTTTTATCCGCAAGTATTTTGCAGGTATTGAGCGCATCCTCAAAATTGCCCTGACTGTAATAGGCAAGGGCAGATTGTTCGTACTTTACGATCGTGCTCTTTACATAACCGGAATACCAGAAAAAAACGGCTGCCACACAGGCGGCAATGACTGCGGCAATGACTGTTCTTCGCCATTTTTGGGGTATCCCCATTTTCTGGGGAATCGTTGCAAGGGCCTGGCCTGAGCCGCTGCGTGTCTCCCGGGTTAGAACCGGCTGTTTGGCCTCCTCTGCTACAGCAATCTCCCTGATCTGATCCAGGTAATTAAACGTCGGATCTCCATACAAAAGATAACTGGCCCAGACAATGCTTTCTTCGCCATATTTATCGATCAGGCTGAATCTTGCATTTTTCAGGGCTTCACCCACGGTAATCCCTGAAAACAGATGTCTGTAAAATTCCAGGGCAAAATATCGGCTCGGCTCATCAAGAATCTCCCAGAAAGTACCCACACAGTGTTTTACACCCGAAAGGATAAAGGCATTTGCCAGACCAAAGATCTCATTTTGAGAGTTTTCTGTTATCTCCCATTTCTCAGCTCCTCCAGACTGGCAGGAATTTGAGAATACCAGAGCAGGCATGCTTTGTTTGTCTGCTATACCCATTATTTCTTCGGCATTAATCGTTCCATCCGTTAACTGCCAACCGCTTTTACCGGGGTTTTCCCGGTTGTATTCTGCATGGCCTGCAAAATGAACAAAATCAAAATTCTTTATCTTTTTTTTGACAAAATCCCGGGTAATACTATCTGATCTTAAGGAGGCTTTAACCAGATCCTTGTCCTGATCCGTAAAATTAAGCAGCTCAAGCCCTTCTTGATATGCTCCGGGCAAATCTCCGCTGGGATTGGCCAGTATCATCATTTTAAGTGGCTGACCCAGGGATCGCTCAGCCGTTTCAATAACTGTCTGCCGTGTCTTGACCAGTCGCCCCATATTAAACTGCTGACAGAGAAATTGCCGGCCGTCATGGAGCAGTTCCCAGGGGATATGAACCAATCCGTCATCAAGGTTTAAAATCAGGTGATTGGCTTTGGTTTTTTTCAATTTTTCTTTGACATCAGCGGTAAAAAGTTCATCTCGAAAGGCCTGGCCGATTCCCCTGAGTTTAATCAGGGCCTCACGGGCAAGTGAGCCCTTGCTATTGGCATGATTCAATGTTTCGATGATTTCATGACACCGTTCTTCAATTTTATCAAGGGTGATGGATATCTCTTCATATTGCCGTATGGTACTGATCTTATCGCCATGTTGCTCATGGGCACCGATCTTCAAGTGATTATTTTCCCTTGTTAACTCAATCTGAATCACTTTTACAGGAGATGCGCTTCTGGTTTTATCACCCGCCTTACCAGCCCTGACCTTTCCCGGAGCCATAACACCATATTCCTGCCCCCAGAATATTTCAAAAAGTTCGATGGGCTGGGCTTTCCCTTTGACAGTGGCTGTTCCATGCATCCTGCAGATGATGTCATCATTATCACTGATCTTTTCATAAACGCTTCTGGATATTAATGTTTGATCCTTACCTGCCTGGGACTGAATTCGTGCGGCAACATTGACGGCATCTCCGAAAATATCAGATTTATCCTCTATCACATCTCCCGTATTGATCCCTATTTTTACGTGGATTTTCTCAGCTTCATTTTGTTTTTGATTATGCTGGTACAAAGACTTTTGAATGGCTATTGAGGCATTAACTGCGTCCGATGGTTTAGCAAAAGTCGCCATTACGGCATCACCTATCATTTTAATCAGTTTACCAGCATGTTTTTCCACCAGGGGCAGCACAATGTCATTGTGTCTCTGAAGCTTTGTCAAACCATTTATATCGGCCATTGTATCCATGTACTGGGTATAACCGCATATATCCGTGAAAAGTATGGTGGTTTCTTTCTTAAATTCGTCTTGAATGAGTTTATCAATCCGATTTCGTTCCCGCAAAATTTCCTCAATATTAAATGATGTCTTTTCTGCTGGGGAATCATTTGAGGATGGGGAATTATCTTGCGATTCCGGCTCTTTGCCAGGATCTTTGTTGGGATCTGCTTCTATGGGTTTATCCATCTGTAATCTCCTTGATTTTTAAAAAATCATTCAGTAATTACTTTATCTAAAGCCTTGATTGAGGCAATGTCACCGGTTAGAATCAGCGCTTTTGACATATCCGCCATCACCTGGGAAACTTGTGCCCGTCCAAGAACGATATTGTCAGACCCAAGTATCTTTCCCGTAGTCGGATGGACCACAGGTTCCTCCCGATAGACAATCACTCTTCTATGTATCTTGACCTTATCCTTCCCAAGATCGGTAAAAATCTGTTTGCCTTTGAGCTGTATAATGATCCCTTCCAATAAGGGAAATTCCCGATGAAATTTGACTGCCATACCATCGGACAGCAATTTTAATGCCTGTATATCCTTAATTTCATCATACACATCTTTAACAGCCAGGATATCAGATGTCTGAGTATCAATCATTCTGGCTACTATCTCAATGCCGTCTTTGGTTTCAACAACACTTCCGGTGATGATCGACTGGGAGGCAACCAGCTTTCCCAGTTCAATGGCTGTCTTTTTATCAATAAGCGCTGTGCGGCTCAATTTCTGTTCCTGTAAAATCATGTCAAGTTGTTCTCTTTCAACTATGCGAAAGCGATCTTGATTTACCAGAGAATTGATCAGGTTATCCTGAAAAGAGAGACCGATCTCAGAAATGGATGCCTTTTGTTCAAAGGGAAGGACTGTCGTGCTTAATCGCTCTTCAAGCTGCAGTGCCTGGGGGACCTGCCGTGTGATTGTAATTTCCTGGGTCGTCACATTGTCGTCGTCATCTGTTGCCTCAATGACAATCTTGTTCTCTCCTTCCTGAAGTTCTGCCATGTGGCTGAAGAAAATATTTTTCCCCTTCCGCCGGAGGATGGGCATCTTATCGATGGTTACGCTTTCAATCTCGATGTCATCTGCAACCTGGCCTTCAAGATAAATCTTTTCAAGATAAACGGTCTGACTATCTGTCCAGCCCTTGAGCTTGATAGCGGGTGGAGAGGTATTTTTAGGGCTGAAAAAACTTGTCTTGACAAAAAGACCTGTCATGTCTGAATCAGCAGAGGCGATTAAAACAGGATTTGTTTTTCTGATATCCACTTTTGAATTCACAAATGGAATGTCTGCTGTTGTCTGGTTCCCTAATGAATCTTCTGCGATTAATTTAAAACTATCGCCCTCTCTTATCAGATCTTCTTTAAAAAAAATCTCAGACCCTTTTGAAATATGAACTGGTCGGGCGTTGATGGTCAGAGACAATAGGCCGGCTTCATCATAAATTGAGCCTGAAATCCTGATTTTTTTATCCGGGTCAGACTTATCAAACGTGAGCTCATCTATAGAAACCATCGGACCCTGGCGATCCACGTGGATTAGAACCTGATGTTTTGCGATTTTCCCCAACAGATTGTTGGCCACAATGTCAATGACATGGTCACCTTGAGGGAGTTGAACAGATTCGGCAAAAGATACTTTTTTTTCTGAAATCTCCATAAAAAGAGGCCTGTTATTGATGCTTACACCCGATATATAGTTTTCATCTGTTGCTGTTCCAGAGATGATAATCGGATCTTTATTTGTCCATAATTCTTTTTCTTTAAAATCAAGTATGAGATCCGGAGGGGGTACATTGTCTGTATGCTTTTTTATCAAGGACTCTCTTACACGATCAAGATAAAAACTGGCCTTGGCAGAAGGGAACTGGCTTAAAGAAAGTTCCAATTGTGCCTTTGCCGTACTCAAATCTCCCATCTGATACGCGATAACCCCCACTTCTCTGTGAGGAAAATAATCAACAAAGTGCATCCCATAAGTTCTGGCCATGCGCTGATCTTTTTCTCTCTGGCGGACAGCCTCATTTAAATCAGACAGCGCCTCAGTGTAAAATTCTCCCTCGGCATAAGAAAGCCCTCGTTCGTAATAATGCCACCATCTGTGCCTGAAAGCCCCTTGAACAACGCCGTAGTGAATGCCGTTTTTTGTAAACCCCGTTTTGGTTTCACTGACACACCCCAAAAGGCTGAGGATAATAATGATTAAGAACAAGATATTCAATTTCAAATTATTTTTCATATATCCGACATCCCTTAATAAATATCAAACGTTAAACCAAAAATGAAAAACATTTTTCAATCACTTTACTTTTATAACTAAGGGTTAACAATAAATCAATAAAAGCATTAAAATTAAAAATGCATAATAAATGAAACCAAAAAAGTATGCTGCATGATATCGGCTGACGAAGCCCCGATAATATTTCCCGTATCCACATCCTTTCCCCATCTGGCCTGGTAAGCAACATCAAAAATATAGCGTTTATACCCGATACCCGAACCAATGCTTGCCCCGTAAAAATCTTTGACCTTTCCCTGGGCCGGCTCTGGATCGTAAAACAGGCCCCCACGAAGGGGAATGATCAGATTGTTGTCCATCTTGAAAAAAAGATATTCAGCACCCATCCGCACCTGGACAGTATTTTTTATATCTGACAGGTTTTCAGGACGTCCGTTAATAGGACTCATTTTATTGCCCTGGCCATCTGTTAAAATATAGTCGTCCCAAAGGGTTTTATATATATCCAGATCCATTGTAAACTGGTCCGAGAACCGCCAGGCAGCTCCGATTCCATACGACATGGGCATCTCAAGTTCGACATCTTCTGAAATGGATACGTTTGTTGAGCCTGTGATCGCCCCGGCACCATTGCGCTGAACCCATACATCCTGATATTGATGGTCAAATTCAGCTGTAAACGGTGTTTTTAACACGGCTCCCACGGTGAGATGCTGGTTTGCATTCCACAACACACCCAGGTTGGCATTAAATCCCTTTAAATCATTGTATTTTTCTGTAATCAGAGAATCTTCAATATTGGTTGTCAGCCCCCGGGTTCCAACGATATGGTTTGTATATTTTCCTTCCCACCCGTTTTCCCAACCTAAGTTTGAAGACCAGATATTTAGGCTGACACCTATGGATATGCGTGGTGTCAACTCAATGGCCCAGGCCAATCCAACAGCACTTAAAAATCCCTCCTGATCATAGGTCCGGTCCTCTACAGTTACAAGATTAACAGGCGGTGGGACAGTCTCTTTTATCCTGTAGTTTATTGAACGGTTAAAATTGAACAGTCTCTGGTAATTGATGGAAGCCACCATATTTTTGTTCAAAAAATAAAACGGCATTGAAGCACTCAGGTAATTGATGCTGGATTCATTCATTCGTGAATCTGTATTTGATTCAGGGTGGGAGACAGAAAAAAAATTTTCAGATCGTGAATCATACGCCCCGACAACAGAAAGTTCAGGTTTTTCCAATTGAATTAGACCGGCAGGATTCCAGGATGCGGCTGTGGCATCATCTGCAACTGCAATAAATGCCCCCCCCATTCCCACAGCCCTTGCGCCTGATCCGACAGGATTGGGTGACGAGGCAATGCCCACTCGCTGCGCAATGGTAGCAGCAAAAAGGTTAGCTGAAATAAACAACAAAAAAAGTGTAACCATTGAGCAGCAGAGCATTGTCTTTATTTTTTTGTTCCCACACACGATCATGAAACCCAAACCCTTAAATCAAAACCTTAAATTTAATCCCTGAATCAAAATCAGGCCTAATCTCTTGTCTTGGATATTTTCTGTAATATAAAAAGCATTTCTTCCATACCAATGATGTCATCCCCATTGACATCATTCTTTGTTTCTAAGGTTGAAGTTATTGAAAAATAGCTGTGAATTTTAATCGAAAGGATCAAATCGTCCAGATCGACCACGCCATCATTGTTTATATCCCCTCTCAATCTCACTGTGAAAGTGGCTGATGCGCTGCCATACTTTCCACCGGGATCCGTGGCCTTAAACGTTATGGTCTCTGATCCATACCAGTTGCTGTGGGGTAATGTTATTGTCGCGACCCGATCGATAATACTCACCAGCAGATCACTGTTGCCAGAATAGGTCCAGACCATCTGGGCATCTGTATTGTCAGTGTCAGTCACATGGTCGTCAAGATTTATAACAGCAAAAGACTCATCATTCCAGATTTCCTGGTTGGGAATATTGCTTACAACAGGTGTATCATTTGTGCCGCCGATACTGATGGTAACCCTAGCTGTATTTGAAACAGCACTGTCATTGTCTTTAACCGTATAGGTAAAGCTGTCGATCCCGTTATAGTTTAAACCAGGCAAATAGGTCACCTTTCCTGTGGCCGGGTTTACACTGATTGTACCCTGGTTGGGATCACTGACAATGGTCACACTGGTCGCATCAATCGTACCATCTATATCTGTGTCATTACCAATCACATCAATGACAACAGCCGTTTCTTCTGGTGTACTTGCGCTGTCATTGAGCGCTGTGGGCATATCATTTACATCGCTGACAATAATGGTGGCAACAGCAGTATTTGATTTATCCCCGTCATTGTCATCAACAGTATATGTAAAACTGTCGGATCCATGATAGTTTGATGCCGGTGTATAGGTTACCATACCGGTGGTTGAATCGACACTGATGCTTCCGTTGTCCGGGCCGCTCACTATGGCCACACTGGTCACATCGACCATACCGTCTATATCTGTGTCATTACCAGCAACATTTATCATTATTGCGGTATCTTCACTGGTCACTGAACTATCCGTATTGGCAACGGGACCATCATTTATATCATTTATTGTCAATCCAACTGAAACCGTGCTTGAATTTGCTGTTCCATCATTGGCATGATAGGTAAAGCTATCTGCTCCATTATAATCGGCTTTTGGCATATAGTTAAAAGACCCGTTGCTGTTCAGCGTAAATGACGCAGCATGGCCTGGGCCACTATCCAGAACTGCTGTCAAAGAATCCGCATCTTCGTCGTGGTCATTGCCTAATACCCCTGGAACAGCAGCATTCAGCAAAGTATCCTCATTTGTGGAATACGAATCCGGATTGGCAACGGGTGTGTCATTTGTGCCACCGATATTGATTGTAACAACCGGACTGTTCGACACAGCACCGTCATCATCCCTGACAGTATAGGTAAAGCTGTCCATACCGTTATAGTCTGTTTCAGGCGTGTAAGTAACTGCGCCTGTGACAGGGTTTACACTGGTTGCCCCATGGCTTGGATTGCTGACGATGGTCACACTGGTCGCATCTATCGTGCCATCAATATCTGTGTCATTAGCCACCACATCAATCACAACGGCCGTGTCTTCAGGGGCACTTGCACTGTCATTATTTGCCACTGGCATATCGTTCACATCATTTACAGTGATGGAAACCATGGCAGCGTTTGAAACGGTAAGGTCATCATCCTTGATCGTGTATGTAAAGCTGTCTAACCCGTTATAGTTTGATGCAGGCGTGTAGGTGATGTCTCCTGTGGTTGGGTTTACACTGGTTGTCCCGTGACCGGGATTGCCCGTTACCAATACACTTGTATCGTCTAGGGTGCCATCAACGTCTGTATCGTTTTCAATAACATGTATCATTATTGCAGTATCTTCGTTTGTAATGGCACTGTCATTGCCGGCAATAGGTGCATCATTGATATCGTTTATGGTCAAGGTTACAGTAATGGTGCTTGAATTTGCAATACCATCATTCCCATGGTAGGTGAAGCTATCGGTTCCATGATAATCTGCGGTTGGTGTATAACTGAAAGACCCGTCACCATTCAGCGCAAATGCAGCAGCATGGCTTGGACCACCATCCAGAACAGCGGTCAGAGTATCCATGTCTTCGTCATAGTCATTATTTAATACGCCAGGGCCAGCAACATTCAGCACACTATCCTCATTTGTGGAATACGTATCCGGGTTTGCAACAGGTGTATCATTTGTACTGTCAATACTAATGGTAACAGTGGCGCTGTTTGAAACTGAACCGTCATTATCCTTTACCGTGTAAGTAAACGTGTCAGCACCATTATAGTTTGATTCAGGCGTATAGGTTACCGTCCCCATGGTTGTGTCAACACTGGCTGTGCCGTGGCTGGGACTGCTGACGATGGACACGCTCGTCACATCTATGGTGCCGTCGATATCCGTATCATTAGCAGGCACATCAATGGCAACGGCCATGTCTTCCTGGGTGGTTGTACTGTCATTGTTGGCGATTGGCGCATCGTTCACATCGGTTATCGTGATGGTAACACTGGCGCTGTTCGACACTGAACCGTCATTATCCTTTACCGTGTAAGTAAAACTATCTGTTCCAGAAAAATTTGATTCAGGGGTATATGTAACCGCACCCGTGGTCGGATTTACACTGGTTGCACCGTGACCTGGACCGCCCGTGATGATCACACTGGACGCATCTATGGTACCGTCGATATCCGTATCATTAGCAGGCACATCAATGGCAACAGCTGTGTCTTCCGGGGTGGTTGCAATGTCATTGCCGGCTGTTGGCGCATCGTTCACATCGGTTATCGTGATGGTAACCAAGGCGCTGTTTGACACTGCATTGTCATCATCCTTAACCGTGTAAGTAAAGCTGTCCGTTCCAAAATAATTTAATGCAGGCGTATAGGTAACCGCACCCGTGGTCGCATTTACACTGGTCGCCCCGTGACCTGGATTGCCCGTGATGGTCACACTGGTCGCATCTATGGTGCCGTCAATATCTGTATCATTACCAACAATATTTATAATTACAGCCGTATCTTCGGTTGTCACTGAACCATCGACATTGGCAACGGGATTATCATTTATATCATTTATTGTCAGTCCAACCGTTGCCGTACTTGAATTTGCCGTGCCATCGCTGGCATGGTAGGTAAAGCTATCTGCCCCATTATAATTGGCTGTTGGTGTATAGCTGAAAGAGCCGTTGCTGTTCAGTGTAAATGAAGCAGCATGACCTGGCCCGCTATCTAAAATGGCTGTCAGAGGATCCATATCCCCGTCATGGTCATTTCCCAATACGCCGGGAACAGCAGCATTCAGAACAATATCTTCATTTGTTGAATAATTATCCGGATTTGCAACGGGTGTATCATTTGTGCCGCCTATATTTATTGTGACAACAGGGCTGTTCGACACAGCGCCGTCGTCATCCCTGACAGTATAGGTAAAGCTGTCAATACCATTATAGTTTAATTCAGGAGTGTACGTAACCGCACCCGTGGTCGGATTTACACTGGTTGTCCCGTGACCTGGGCCACTGGCAATGGTCACACTGGTCGCATCGATGGTGCCGTCAATATCCGTGTCATTGTCTGT
>Ga0180007_10005464_pt1 | contig 12826 bp, 19 predicted proteins | sample MM_PC_MetaG_FD_121122 | JGI IMG/M metagenome (GOLD analysis project Ga0180007, IMG submission 121122) | Groundwater microbial communities from the Aspo Hard Rock Laboratory (HRL) deep subsurface site, Sweden - MM_PC_MetaG | ecosystem: Environmental > Aquatic > Deep subsurface > Groundwater... | reverse complement strand
TAATATAAATCATGGCTAAAAAATCAGAAAATAAAGGTTTGAAAGAAAAGTATCTAAAAGAGGTTATCCCACAACTTCAAAAAGAACTTGGAATCAAAAATATCCACGCACTACCAAAAATTGAGAAAGTAAAAATCAACATTGGTATCGGAACATATGTTAAAACTCACAATAAAGATTATTCAAATGTTGTAGACAATCTTGCCGCTATTGCCGGACAAGCACCAGTAATCAACAAAGCAAGAATGTCCGTATCAAACTTTAAAATAAGAGAAGGAGATGCCGTAGGATTAAGCGTAACAGTAAGAGGTCAAAGAATGTATGACTTCCTGACAAAACTAATCAATGTAGTATTCCCCCGCGTAAGAGACTTTAGAGGAATTTCCCCAAAATCATTCGACGGAAACGGAAACTATTCATTAGGATTCAAAGAACATACAGTATTCCCAGAGATTAGCCCAGACGAAGTAAGTAAACTGCACGGAGTGCAGGTAAGTATATCAACAACAGCCAAGAACAACGAAGAAGGTTTCGCCCTTCTCTCAGCACTTGGATTCCCATTCAAAAAAAATTAAACACTAATTAAATGGCAAGAACAGCATTGATCGTAAAAACTAAAAGAAGACAAGAAGCTGCAGCAAAAAGACACGCCGCAGGCAAACAGATCAAACATCCAACTCGTGTTTATAACAGATGTGAAAAATGTGGAAGAATCGGTGGATATATGAGAAAATTTGGAATTTGCAGAATTTGTTTCAAAGAATTTGCCAGAGAAGGAAAGATCATGGGAGTTAAAAAATCATCTTGGTAGACACAAAGCGAAGCGGAGTGTCCCGCAAGCAAAGCGAGCGTTCCCCTTTTCTAAAATATCATTTACAAACTAAAGTAAAATAACTACAACATAATGTATACAGACCCAATTGCAGACATGTTAACCAGAATAAGAAACGCGCTCAGAGCCAGAAAAACTGAGCTAACTGTCCCACATTCAAAAATAAAAGAAAATATTCTTGAAGTAATGAAAAAGAGAGAATTTATTCAAGACTTTAATACAGTAACCGAAAACAATCACAAAGCAATTGAAATAGAGCTAAAAGAAGATAAAAAAGACCTTACCCTAAGAAGAGTAAGCAGTCCCGGACAAAGAATTTATGTCAAAAACACTGAACTAAAAATGATCAAAAGCGGCCTTGGAATAACAATAGTTTCAACGCCTAAGGGAGTCATGACCAATTCAGAAGCAAAAAGAGCAAACCTGGGAGGAGAATTACTTTGCGAAATCTACTAACCATTAATATAAAATGTCACGAATCGGAAAACAACCAGTACTAATACCAAGTGGAGTTACCATAGAACTAAAAGGCAACAACATTACCGTTAAGGGTAGTAAAGGTGAACTAAAAAGAGATCTACACCCAAACATGAAGATAGAAGTAAAAGACAATGAAATAATTGTTACTCGCCCAAATGATGAAAAAGTGAACCGCGCATTGCACGGATTAACAAGAAGCCTGATCGCAAACATGGTTGAAGGTGTGGCAAATGGATACGAAAAGAAACTTGAGATAGTAGGTGTTGGATACAGAGCAAACGCCAGCGGACAAAAAATTACCTTGAACCTTGGTTTTTCTCATCCAATCGAATACAAAGCACCAGACGGAGTTTCATTCGAACTAGATTCGGAAAAAAAGAACCTAATTACAGTTAAAGGAATCGACAAAGAAGCAGTTGGGCAAGCGGCAGCAGTCGTTCGCTCATACAAACCACCAGAACCATACAAAGGAAAAGGAATCAAATACATTGATGAACACATTATCAGAAAAGCCGGAAAAACGGCCGCAAAAGGATCATAACCTTAACTAATTAACATAAAATGCCAAGTACTAAAGAAACAGCCAGAAAAAATAGGAAAAATAGAATCCGTGCAAAGATAAGTGGTACAGCTCTACGACCAAGATTAGTTGTATTTCGAAGCCTAACTCATACATACGCGCAAATTATTGATGACGAAAATAGCAAAATTATCACTCAATCATCAGATTTGAAACTCAAGGATAAGGGAACAAAAATTGAGAAAGCTAAAAAAGTTGGCGAAGAGTTGGCCAAGAAAGCTATTGAAGCAAAAGTTAAAGAAGTTGTTTTCGATAGAAATGGATACAAATACCACGGACGCGTCAAAGCTGTAGCCGAAAGTGCGCGTGAAGGGGGTCTCAAATTCTAAATTTATTATTTTATAATTATGGCACATCAAGGACAAAAAAAAGGAGGATTCCAAAAGAGAGAACCAAAAGAATTCGAAGAGGAAGTAATTCAGATAGACCGCGTAACTAAAGTGGTAAAAGGCGGACGAACTCTTAGATTCAGGGCAACAGTTGCTATTGGTGACAAAAAAGGCAGAGTTGGAGTCGGCATCGGAAAATCACACGAAGTTACAGGTGCTATTCAAAAAGCCATAGCTAAAGCCAAAAAATGCCTTGTAACAGTAATAATTGACGGAACTACAATCCCCCATGACCTAAAGATCAAACACAAATCATCAAAAATTCTACTCATGCCGGCCGCAGAAGGTACAGGTATCATCGCCGGAGGTAGTATCAGAAAAGTGCTTACACTTGCAGGATACAAAGATATCTTGAGTAAATCATTCGGAACTACAAACAAACTAAACAATACAAAAGCCACATACGAAGCCCTAAAATTAATGAGAGAAACACCTATGATGGCAAGAAAAGCTGCAAAAGCTAAAGAGGCCGAGAAAAAGGCAGCTCCAGCAAAAAAAACAGCTGAGAAACCTACAGAAAAAAAGCCGGAAGCAAAAACATCAACTAAATAATTATCGATATGTCACTACAAGAACTAAAACCTAATGTAAAAAGCAAAAGAAAACGTGTCGGACGCGGGAACGCTTCGGGGCATGGAACATATAGTTGTAGAGGAATGAAAGGTCAAAGCTCCAGAGCGGGAGGTAGAAGAAGACCCGGATTTGAAGGAGGACAAACACCATACCTACGAAAAATGCCGAAATTGAAGGGATTTAAGAACCCGAATTATATTGATTATCAAATAATTAATATTGGAGATCTTAATGTTTTCAGCGATAATGACAAAGTAAACAAGGAATCACTACTTGAAAAGAAACTCATTTGCAAAAAATCTCAACCAATCAAACTTTTAGCAGGAAAAGGCGAACTTGAAAAAACATTGGAAATAGAAGTCGACAAAGCCTCACGAATCGCAATCGAGAAAGTTGAAGCAAAAAAAGGAAAAGTGACCCTAGCGAAACCAAAGAAAACTGTATCAAAAGATGCAAACCCAGCAACTAAAGATAAATAATGTTCAATTACCTAAGTCAGATCTGGAACTCAAAAGACCTTAGAAATAAAATCCTATTCACAATAGGTATTTTGGTCATATACAGGATAATTGCCCATGTTACCGTTCCCGGAGCCAACATCGAAGGCCTTAGAGCAATGAGCGCAAAAAACGAACTTCTCGACATGTTCAGTCTCTTAACAGGAGGAAGCACAGAAAACTTCTCCATCGTTCTGATGGGAATTTCCCCATACATCAACGCCTCAATCATCATCCAGCTACTTACTGTTATCGTACCAAAGTTGGAAGCCCTATCGAAAGAAGGCGAACAGGGACGAAAAAGAATCAACGCCTACACAAGATGGCTCACTATGCCTCTTGCCTTTCTACAATCATACGGAATGATCATCTTGTTAAATTCACAAACACAAATACCTATCATAGAGAATATTACAGATCCCCTATCCATCATCCCTGTAATGCTTACCATCTCAGCCGGAACACTACTTCTGGTCTGGCTCGGTGAACTAATTTCAGAAAAGGGAATTGGAAATGGAATCTCACTGATAATCTTCGCCAGCATCATCTCCAATGTTCCCCAAATGGTCGGACAAGGACTATTTTTAGCTCAAGAAGATGAAAGCAAACTTATCCCATTCGCAATCACGGTATTAATCTCAATAATTCTAGTTACCATAGTAATACTGGTTACAGAGGCCCAAAGAAGAGTGCCAATTACTTATGCCGGACGCGGAGTTAAATCGAGCTCTAATCAGTCATTTTTGCCAATTCGCATCAACCAAGCGGGAATGATTCCAATCATCTTCGCAGTAGCCTTAATCAGCTTTCCTGGAATAATTGGACAATTCCTAACCAGAGCTACATCACCTTGGCTACAAGAATTTGGAGGAAGCCTCACAACTCTATTCCAGCCAAACACATCCCTATATATGATGTTCTACTTTACATTGGTCGTAGCCTTTACTTATTTCTATGTTTCCATCACTTTCAATCCCGAACAAGTTGCCGAAAACATTCAAAAGCGTGGCGGATATGTGCCTGGAGTAAGACCTGGAAAACAAACAAGCGATTATCTCAAGCTTATCTCAAATAGATTGACTCTATTCGGAGCACTATTTTTAGCCTTCATCGCAATTTCACCAATTCTTCTGCAATATCTCTTTAGATCCACTGCCATGGGAGCAGTTCCATTAATCGTATCCGGAGCAGGAATCATCATTATCGTAGGTGTTGTCCTAGATCTCATCCGCCAAATCAACGCTCAGTTGGTAATGCACGATTACAAAAAATTCTACTAAACAGACTCTTGAATCTTAGCTTCATCCCCGCTAGAATCTTTATGCAATATTTTTAACCATGCAAATATGGATTTTATATTCTTTGGAATGCAGGGGGCCGGAAAAGGAACACTCGGAAAAGCTGTTGCCGAAAAATTCAACATGCAAATTTTTGAAACCGGAGGAGAACTAAGAAAACTCGCCCAAGAAGACAGTGAGCTTGGCAAAAAAATCAAATCCATCATCGAAGCTGGCCATCTAGTCTCAGATGAAGTTGTCATGGAAATTGTCGAAAACTTTATGAATCACCTGGAACCCGGTACTTTTGTGCTTTTTGACGGAATTCCAAGAAAAGTCAAACAAGGAGAAATGCTGATCGACCTACTAAACAAACATAATCGAAACTACAAAGCTGTTCTAATAGACATTACGCAAGAAGAAGCCCTAAAACGCCTCACAACACGCAGGATCTGCAGTAAATGCAAAACCGTCTATCCAGCTGACTACAAAAATGAAACCTGCGAAAAAGATGGCGCCGAGCTTATCACCCGTGCCGACGACAACAGCGATGCCATCAAAACCCGCCTTAATAACTATCAAACCGAAACCGTACCCGCAATCGAACTTTTCGCAGATAAACTAATCAAAATAGATGGCCTTCCTCCAATTTTAGAAGTACGCGAAGATGCAATCCGCAAACTTACACCAATAATAAACAACTAAATGGCTATTTCCATTAAAAATGAAGAAGAAATCGCACTATTACGAAAATCTGGGAAAATTCTAGCCCAAACTCTCGACTTGGTCTGCCAAAATGCCAGGCCAGGAATCAGCACAAAAGAACTCGACCACATAGCTGAAGAATATATCATCTCAAAAGGAGCAAGCCCGAGCTTTAAAGGCTACCAGGGATTCCCTGCAACACTTTGCACCTGTTTAAACGAAAAAGTAGTCCATTCCATCCCCCAAGAAAACGAGACCCTTAAAGAAGGAGACCTCTTCACAGTAGATTGCGGCGTAACTCTTAATGGACTAATCACAGACGCGGCTCGCAGTATTGCCATAGGAAAAGTAAGTCCGCAGAAAAACAAATTAATCGAAACAGCAAAGCGCGCCCTATCCTCAGCTATAGATGTTGCTATTCCCGGCAACAAAGTAAGCCACATCAGCCGCGTAATTCAAAATGTAATTGAAAGTGCCGGTTTTAAAGTAATATACGATCTCACCGGACATGGCGTCGGCAGAAAACTGCACGAAGATCCCATAATCCTCAATTATTATGATGGGAACCCCAGCCCCACACTCAAACCCGGCATGGTGCTGGCAATAGAGCCAATTTTTGCGGTTTCAACAAGCCAAATAGTTACACTCAAAGACGGTTGGACCATAACGACAAAAGACAATTCTTGTGCAGTGCAAGCAGAAAACACCATCTTGATAACTCAAAAAACAGCGGAAATACTAACAGAAATCTAAAATCTGCCAACTTTTTTTAACTTTCCTCTTGCATAGCCGCATTATCTCATGTAAAATCCAACCGCTTTTTGGAAGTTTAACACTAATTAAAGGGCATCCTTATGGGAAAAGAGGGCACCATCGAAGTGGAAGGAATAATAGAAGAACCTTTGCCTAATGCCGAGTTTCGAGTAAAACTAGAAGATGAAAGAGTGATTAACGCCCATTTATCGGGAAAAATGAGGATGAACTATATCAAGATCCTACCGGGAGACCGAGTAACTATCCAACTAAGCATTTATGACCTTAACAAGGGCAGAATAACCTATCGTAAAAAACCAAATGAAAGTTAGATCATCAGTAAAACCAATTTGTGACAAATGTCAAATAATCAGACGCAAGGGAGTTGTGAGAGCTATTTGTTCTAATCCAAGGCACAAGCAAAGGCAAAGCGGAGCAAAGAGGTCTTAACTTTTGGGTAGTCAGTATTCTACCCCCCCAAAGAGTACTGACTACTTAGAAGTTAAATACTTAAACAAAGCATAATGGCTCGTATCGCAGGAGTAAACCTCCCAAAAGACAAAAGAATAGAAGCTGCACTAACCTCCATATTTGGAATTGGTAGGAAAAAAAGTGCTCAAATTCTCGAAAACGCAAACCTGAACAAAGACACAAAAGTAAAAGATCTAAAAGAAAACGAGATTGAACTACTGCGTGAACTTGTTGGGGCAATCGCCCACGAAGGAGATTTAAAAAGAAAAATCACATTAGACATCAAGAGATTGCAGGAAATCGGATCGTACAGAGGATTTCGCCACAAAAGAGGCCTTCCGGTTCGTGGACAAAGAACAAAACAAAACACCAGAACCAGAAAAGGTAAAAAGAAAACAGTAGCCAATAAAAAAATAGCAGCTAAATAACAATTTATAATGGCAGATAAGAAAAAAACCACAACAAAGAAAGCAAAATCTAAAAGAAGAAGTATTAGCGAAGGAAACGCATATGTCCACGCATCATTCAACAACACTATTATTACTCTCGCAGAACCTAACGGCGATGTTGTAGCTTGGGGAAGCGCAGGATCAAGCGGATTCAAAGGCGCAAGAAAGTCTACTCCATATGCCGCACAGGTAGCCGCCGAAAGTGCCGCCGAAAAAGCCAAAGTATTTGGTTTTGAAAGAGCGCATATCTATGTAAAAGGTGTTGGTCCAGGTAGAGAACAAGCCATTCGAGGCTTAGTTTCCTCCGGAATCGAGATTATCAGCATCAACGACATTACCGGTGTTCCCCACAACGGATGTCGCAAGAAAAAACCACGAAGAAATTAATAAATACCATTATGGCTAGATACACAGGACCGGTTTGTAAATTATGTAGGCGCGAAGGAGAGAAACTTTTCCTCAAAGGTAAAAGATGTGAAACTCCAAAATGTGCAATGCTAAAAAAGAACTACCCACCGGGAGCTCACGGAAACAAAAGATCCTTTGGACAAAAATCTGAATATTCAAAGCAACTGCGTGAAAAGCAGAAAGCCAAAAGAATCTTCGCAATTGCAGAAAAACAATTTAGAAAATACTACGAAATGGCAGACAAAAAATCCGGAGTTACCGGTGATTTGCTATTACAAATCCTTGAAAGCCGCCTTGATAATACTATTTATCGAGCAGGTTTCTCCGATTCCCGTAGTCAAGCAAGACAAGCCATCAGCCACGGGCTAATAAAAGTTAATGGACGAAAAGTTAAAACACCTTCTATTCTGGTCAAAGAAGGTAGCAAAATCGAAATTGTTGAAAGAGCCAAAACAAGCAAACTTTTTGAAAATCTGGCAAAGAAAAAAGATACTTCCCCAAAATGGCTAAAAGTTGACCTCAAGAAGCCAATCGCTGAAGTCCTTTCCCTCCCGACCAAGGAAGATACCCAACAAGGAATTGAAAGTCAGCTTATTGTTGAGCTATATTCAAAATAATTAGCTTCATTTTTTTTACTACCTAAAATATTTTCAAATGCATCAAATCCAAGAAGAAATAGGTATCCCAAAGATCAAAACCGACAAAACTGGGAAATTCCATGTCGTTTTTACAATGGGTCCCCTACCTACAGGATATGGGGTAACGCTTGGAAACGCATTAAGAAGGGTTCTACTCTCCTCACTTCCCGGATCATGTGTCACCGGTATCAAGATTGACGGTGTAAATCACGAATACTCAACTGTAAAGGGGGTTACCGAAAGCGTACTAGATATTACGCTGAACCTAAAAATGCTCAACCTCAAGAAAAGCACAGCAGGCATTTCTACAATTACGCTAGAAGCCAACAAAGCTGGGAAAGTTACCGCAAAAGACATTAAATGTCCTGCAGAAGTCGAGATCCTTAATCCGGATCTACACATTGCAACCCTAGAAAAAGGTGCAAGCCTAAAGATAGAAATGCGCGTAGAAAAAGGCGTTGGATATGTTCCAGCGGCACTTAACCAAAGAAAAGAAACAGACGCAAAGATGATCGTCCTAGATTCAATGTTCGCCCCTGTAAAGAAAGTTCGCTACGATGTGGAAGCCACTCGTGTAGGACAAATGACAAATCTGGACAAACTAATCCTAGAGATCGAAACAAACGGAGCAATCGAACCGGAAGAAGCTCTAAAATTTGCTTCAAATGTCCTTCAATCATACTTCAACCTTTTCAACATCGAAAACATCATGGTTGAGGAAGAATACATGTCAGACATTAAATCAATCATTGAAAAAGAAGAGGAAGAAGCCTCCAGCAAACCTGCACAAGAATCATATACGCCAATCGAAATCCTTGGATTCTCACCAAGAACCCTAAATGCCCTCATCAATGGCGGCATTGGATCTATCGAACAACTTTCAAAATGCACAGAGAGCAAACTGTCAAATTTGAGAGGATTCGGGAAAAAGGCTTTAAATGAAGTAAAAGACGCCCTGGAGAAAAAAGGATATTCTCTTGCAGAAGACTAAAAAATCAAATAGAATAACGACCCAAAATTAAAACATCATGAGACACAAAGTAAAGAAAGTAAAACTAGGATCAGATAAAGACCACACCACCGCAATTATGCGAAATCTGGCTATGTCCGTAATTATCTACGAAAAAATTAAGACTACACAAGCCAAAGCAAAAGCGGTAAAACCTTTCGTTGAGAGGCTAATCAGCATTGCCAAGAAGAAAGATCTTCGCGGTGCAATCCGAGAATTCGACAGATTACTTCAACACGAAAACAGCTCTAGAAAACTATTAGAAGTCCTAAAGGATAGATATAAAGACCGAACATCCGGATTCCTAAGAGCAACTCACCTGGGCAATCGCTCTGGCGACAATGCACCTATGGTACAACTTGAACTTGTTTAAAATGAAAACCCACACACCAAAAGCAGAAGAAATCGAAAGGAACTGGTATCTAATTGATGCCAAAGATAAAGTCCTTGGAAAAATCGCTACAGTTGTAGCAGATAAGCTAAGAGGAAAAGATCGACCAACCTTCACTCCCCACATGGACTGCGGAGATTACATCATAATCATCAACGCAGACAAAATTCAAATGACAGGAGGAAAGATGAATAAAAAAATGTACGCAAGACACTCAGGTTATCCAAGTGGTTATAGAGAAGAAACAGCAGCAAAATTGATGGAAAGAAAGCCAACAAAAGTTCTCGAATTGGCTATCTCCGGAATGTTGCCAAAAAACAAACTTAGAAGTGTTTTTATGAAAAAGCTCCACCTCTATGCAGGGGAAGAGCATCCTCATACAGCACAAACACCAAAACCATTAGAAGTCTAATAATCTAAATAATAATGCCAACAAAAAAAGACGACACCAAAGCAAAGAAAAAAGAAAAAGTTGAAATTGCCACACCAGGTGGTAAATATAACTATGCCCACGGAAAGAGAAAAACTTCTATCGCAACTGCCCGTCTTTACAAAGGAAAGGGCGTAATTACTGTAAACAACAAACCGATTAGCGAATATGTTAGTGTAAAAAGCTTAATCGGCGTTATTAAATCTCCTCTAAAGCAACTTGGTGTCGCAGACAAGTATGACATCACTCTCCGCGTTCAAGGTGGAGGAATCAGCTCTCAAGCCGAAGCAATGCGTCACGCAATTGCCAAAGGTCTTTTGGATATTGATCCCCTCAACAAACCAAGCCTAAAAAGCGCCGGAATGCTAACCCGCGACTCTCGAACAAAAGAACGCAAAAAATTCGGTCTCAAGAGAGCGCGAAAAGCACCACAGTTCAGCAAGCGTTAGAGCCACAACGAAGTGAAGGCTCCCGCTCGCACATAGGAAATTCTGCGAGCGCAACATTCGCGACTGCGAATATCTTTATCCCAAACTCGCTTGCGAGTTTACCTGCATTGAGTTCATTCACAATCCAGGTTTCTTGAACGAAAAATTTTCCATTGATAGAATTGAACGAATCCGCGTCGACACAACAACACAAAAAAAGGACCCCGCTTTCACAGGGCCCTTCCAATTTTCTTAAAACTTAAAACTATCTGGCCGTCATAATAGCCGGTGCCGCATCTGTATTTCCACCTGCACCCTCCATTTCAGAAGTACATGAACCTACATATAAACCACCATTATCATTTTGAACATAATAACCACTATTGCCGTCAGGCAAAGTCATGTTCGGATTAACACTCAAAGAAGCTAAAACGCCTGATCCAACCAAATCCAAACAAACATCAGCAGCCACAGCAGCCAAAGTAACATCGGCAACTCCATCTGCATCATTATCACAAACAACAACCCCCACAGGAGTAGTACAACCAGCGTTTCCTACCATATAGGCAGTATTATCTGGCACATAAGTAGTCAAACTCGTACCATTATCCACAAAATCAGTCGCCAGAGCATCAGCAATAGCATTCACAGTTTGCAATCTTGCAGCATTCCTAGACTCATGCAATCTCTTAGCCGGATCCACAGCCACAAAAGCCACAGCAGCCAACACAGCCACAATCGCAATCACAATTATCAACTCAATCATGGTGAAACCTCTTTTGTTCATAGTAATAAGGGTTAAAATATAAGATCTTCACCAACAAATTTTCCCTTTTACCCTCCAAATTGTCAAATCCATGCACTTGCCAAACATTGCGATCCCATCTTAATTCAAGCATTCCCAAATCCCCCACCCTTTGCTAATATTCACTTATGCAAAAAGGACTCACTAATTCACAAGTAAAAACCCTCCAACTCAAATACGGATTCAACGAAATTCCTTCACCAAAAGAATTTCGCGCATTCAAAATTTTCCTCTCCCAATTCACATCATTCCTCATACTTATCCTTATCGCCGCCGGATCAATCTCAATCTTCCTCGGTGAAACCCTGGACGGAATAGCCATCTTTGCAATAGTAGTAATCAACTCTCTAATCGGATTTTTCCAGGAATACAAAGCCGAAAATGCTGTGCAAGCTCTCAAAAAACTGGTAATTCAAGAAGCCATCGTAATAAGAAATGGTGAAGAACAAAGTATACCCATTCGCCAGCTTGTACCTGGAGATTTAGTCATTCTTGGAGAAGGGGACAAAATTCCGGCCGACCTGGAAATAATCGAAGCCTTTTCACTAAAAGTAGACGAAGCTGTGCTCACCGGAGAAAGCACTCCTTCAGAGAAATCCACAACAAAAGAAAACAATCTCCTATATAAAGGAACCATAATTGTAACCGGCAGAGCCACAGCAAAAGTAATTGGCACAGGAGCCAATACCGAATTTGGCAAAATCGTCAGCCTTATCTCAAAACAAACAAAAACCCGTTCACCACTAACAATTCAACTGGACAATCTCGGCAAAAAAGTAGGTCTGGTAATCCTCGGGTTGATTGTCATTCTCTTCATTCTCGGCCAAATAAGAGATATCTCACTAATCAGAATGCTGATGATCTCAGTTTCTCTGGGAGTCTCAGCCATTCCCGAAGGTATGCCAATAATTGTAACCCTCACCCTAGCCATCGGCGTCTCTATCCTAGCTCGCAAAAACGCCATCGTTCGCAAAATGAATTCCGTGGAAACTTTGGGAGCAACCACTTATATCTGTTCAGATAAAACCGGAACCCTCACCTTAAACGAAATGACAGTGAAAAAAATCTGGACCAGCACGGGCGAACTGGAGATCCCCGGACAAGGATACAGTTGGAAAGACAAAGTAAAACTTAACAACAAAGATCAAGAAAAACTCATTCAGGTGGGTGAAAATTGCAATAACTCATTTGTGGGTAAAAATATTTTGGGAGATCCAACAGAAATAGCTCTAAAAATTTTAGCAAGGAAAAGCGGCACATCCAAAGATTATAAAAAAATCGATGAAATAGTTTTCACCTCAGACAGAAAAATGATGAGCACCCTACACAGCATCGGCACAAAAAAAGAGATTTTTGCCAAGGGTGCATTTGAGGAAATACTCGCTCGCTGTACACACATACTCAAAAACGGCAAAGCAATTAAGCTAACAAGCAAAGACAAAAAAGAAATCGAGACTAATGCCCTAAACTACGCCGAGCAAGCCCTACGCGTCCTCGCCATGGCCTACAAACCCTACACAAACAATTTTAACGAAGAAGACCTAATCTTCGTTGGCCTCTGCGCCATGATAGATCCACCCCGAAAAAGCGTCAGAGCCTCAATAGAAGCAGCCCACCAGGCCGGTATCCAAGTCCGCATAATCACCGGAGATAACGCCATCACCGCCAAAGCCATAGGCGCACAAATTGGTCTAAAATCGGCCAACACACT
>Ga0180007_10005463_pt1 | contig 12826 bp, 15 predicted proteins | sample MM_PC_MetaG_FD_121122 | JGI IMG/M metagenome (GOLD analysis project Ga0180007, IMG submission 121122) | Groundwater microbial communities from the Aspo Hard Rock Laboratory (HRL) deep subsurface site, Sweden - MM_PC_MetaG | ecosystem: Environmental > Aquatic > Deep subsurface > Groundwater... | reverse complement strand
CAACAATAAACTGCTCATTATCAACATCCACGACCATGTTTTGGAATTCTATAGAGAAATCATATTCCCTATCTTTCACCTTGAAAAGAAGAATGTCATTTACATAATCGTAATCCATTTCTCCTTCTGCTTCTAAGGTTCTTTCTTTATTCATCATATTTTTGGTATCTGCCATTCCAGTATATTATAAAACGTGACTATTTTAACCTTTTGGCGTTCCAGTTTAATTATGATTCTTAGATTTTTGCCTTGATGTTTATAAAAAACGGCGTGATTATCATTTTCTTGAACTCCAACAAGAAATGGTCTATCTTTAAGTAAGATATTGCGCACTTCTTCAATGGTGAACAATTCTCTCTGTCTTTGGCTGAGTCTTTTGAAAGCATGACCACTATCTTCAATATTCTCTGGTAAATATTTTCTTATGAGGGTTATGAAATCATTGACTGAAATTTTCCTCTTTATTTTGTTTGGATCAAGCATCCTTTAGAAAGAATACTTGGATTTATAAAATCTTATGATTTATGAAAGAGCAGCAAAAATAGAAAACTATTTTAACTTTACTATCTTCAATTAATCATGCTAAAAAAGAGAAAAGGAAAAAATGAGATTAAAGATCATATTCGCAAAAGCGGAGGAAAAAATAATAGAAAGTGAGATGACAAGTCACTAAACTGCAAAAAGGCTCCGCCCTTCACGGGGGGAGACTTAGGGGTGTCCGCACCCTTCAAGGGGGCGGATTGGTTAATAGGGCTCCGCCCTGTCGCGGTCGAGGTCCGAGTTCGATTCTCGGTCAGGGCGGATTTGGCGTTGGGGTTTGAGGATCGAGCGAGGATAGAGTTCGATTCTCGGTCAGGGCGTTAAAAAGATTTAAATTTCAGAACTTCTTCATCAACTCGCAAAAGAAGGCATACTCAAAATTGAATAAAGTAAAGATTACAAAATTTAGTGAATGGAAAAGATCTGCTTGGAACAACAAATATCTGATGCTCATTTCATTGATTTTACTTGCTACAGCTATTATTCTGGACTATTTAGCAGGGGCATATGTAACAACAGTGCCAGCAGTAGAAGCTCCTGATTTGATTTTAGACAACATCCCAACACTTGACTTAGACTTCATATTTTTATACGGCATAATCCTAATAATAGTGGTTCTTTTGGTTTACCCTCTTCTTTTCAAAATTAGGGAATTTCACAGAGTAATCAGCCAGTTCAGCCTGCTAATCGCAGTTCGCGCAGCATTTACAACATTTACTCATCTCAAGATTCCAGCACAAGCTTTGGTCTTTACTCTTCCAAGGATTTTTTCATTTATCACTTTTCAAAACGATTTATTCTTCTCGGGCCACACAGCTGTTCCTTTCCTTGGCTTCCTTCTTTTTAGGCATAGCAAAATTAAATACTTCTTCCTTGTGTCATCAATAATAATGGCTGCAGTGGTTCTTTTTATGCATGTCCACTACACCATTGATGTGTTTAGCGCATTTTTTATAACTTACGGAACTTTCAAAATTGGTGAATGTTTTTTCAAAAAAATCTCAAAAGGTTCTTGAAAACTCTTCAAATAACAAGTTCGAGCTGAAAACTGGTATATTTAACCTTCAATCATTTCTCTCTGAATTTTTCCAACTAACCCTTCACGCGTCAATCTCAGCAAATAGCCACTACACATGGGAATATCATGTGTGGTGTGATGTGGTCTGATGACTTCCTTCACACTTGCTCCTCGGTCTTTTAGATGAACAACAAGCCTATCATAATCTCCCGAAACATGGTAAACCTCAATATGATCAAATCCTTCGCTCTGACTATTGTCGGGCTTCTGATCAGAGAGTTCTAAGATGTTGACTACCCCCAAACTCGTTTCTATTGGCCTTCGAAGTCTAAAAAGTGCTATTCGTCTTTTTGCAATAATGGATTGATACGCCCACCTGCTTACCGTTCCCTGCTCGAACATTCTTCGCATAGCCTCAAAAGATTTTGTCGAACCGCACTTATAGCAAACGTGGTCTGCCTTGGCCTTGTCCGTCAAATCGTTGCCCTTAACAAAATTATCAAAGACCTTAACAATCTCTCCAGCACTCGTATAAAATTCATCTAAATTATTCATCAAACCTCTTAGAAGTTTACGTATAAATATTTATCGCTTTTTCAAAACAACTTTCCCTTCCTGCCAGTCCCTCAGAATCCGTCGAGCAGTTCTCTCCGTGTCAACTTCCCCGCCCTTCTTCAAAAAATTCCATTTCTTACCAAGCTTCTCAAGCAAAACATCAATTTCCCCACGAGACTTAACGCCGTAAAACTCATCAAAAATCTTCGGCGCTTCTTTCATTATTTCGTTCAAGGTCAGGTCTGGATATTTCGCTTTGTTGTAATCTTTCGCCCCGATTTCAATCTGCTTCTTAACGATTCTTTCGTTAATAGAGTTCTCTTCTCCGCCAGTTATCACCCCAGGAGAATCCAAAATGTAAACGTTATCCCTAAATCTTACTTTCTGAATGTTCTTGGTAAACCCTGCATGAGGCGAAGTTCCAGCACGTTTGCCTCCGCAAAGAACATTTATCAGCGAACTCTTCCCCGTGTTTGGATAGCCAATAACACCAATCATCACTCTCTTAGCTTTTGATTTCTTTGCCTCAATTAAAATTATCTCCCTAAGTCGCGCTCGCCCAACTCGATTTTTTGAGGAAAAAAGAACATACGGCTCCAACTGAGTCAAGTCGTAACTAAACTTCAAGTCGTTAATGTCTATCAAATCCGCCTTGTTCAGCACAAAAATAAGCTTCTTGTCTTTCTTCTTCACTTCCTTCTCAAGCTCTTCGTTTCTAGTCTTATCGACAAACCGCGCATCTAAAACTTCAAGTACAACATTTGACTTGTCAATAATATCTTGGGCCATACTTGTGAATGCCACGCTATGTTTGTTAGTCGTTGGTGGCTTTCTGAACTTCTGCGTGAACTTTGACGAATAAGCAAATTTTATTCTCATGCCAAAAATAGGAGCAACTTCTTTTTAAATTCGTCCATTCAAATTACTTAACGCCAAATCCAAAATCGAAAGTTAAATCTTTACCTTCAACCGACACTGCAGGCGGTCCATCTTCATTCGGTGACACCACCTCACCAACCCCGCCCCCAGAACCCCCGCCTTCGTTTTCCCCGCCAGAACTGTCCAAACTATCTCCAGAGTTTTCCGCACCGCCCCCACTCTCACTATTGTCTTCGCTAGTGCCCTTATTTGAGTCATCCGTAGACGAGGAAGGTGTCTGTGAATCTTCATTGTCCTCAGAAGCGCCATTTGGATTATTGTTGGAGTTAGTCACACTGCTCGTGTCTATCGGGTTATATCCATATTTCTTTAACTTGTCATTAATATAGCTGTAGACATCCTGTTCAGGCAGGTTATTTTTATCCGGGTCAGCTTGACCAGAGGGATTTATTAGAATAGCACCCTGCTGCTTATCCTCGCTTGGTAACGCATTTTCATTAAAGGCCGTACGAACGCCATTTCCGTCACCAGAAAGGACGACCATCTGCAAAGAGACCACATTAAACAAGGCAAGTGCTACTGCCAAAAGTAGCAACAATTTTACGTCCCTTTTTATCTTTTCACCCATTATAATTAGACATAATGCCTCTTTAAATTCATATATACGCTCAAAAAGTTATATTGTATTTGAGTTAAACAGCTCTTTTTCGCTCACCCTGGTCTTCAAGACCGAATCTATTGAACAAACGTTTACATCATTTCACGGCCTTTCTAAATTAAAACCTCTAAATGTCTATCAAGCAGTCAGTTGATCTGAGCAGAAACATTGTTTCTGCTAAATCTCGCTTTTTTGTACGAAAAAATTTTCGTTTAGCTAAAGAACTCGTGTACGAATCTCGCGCTCTTGCTGTTCATCGATCAAATCTGTAGGGCAGCATGCGAATGTCGTGATGTCGCACTCACGCAATGGATAACTTAAAGCAAACAGCGCATTTGTTTGCCACTTGATTGTCCGTCATCTTTTCAGATTGGATGAGAAAGCTAGCCATCCATAAAAAGTTTCTCACGCAAATCTTCCAACAATTCGCCAGCACAGAGCAGAGGAAAAATTGTTCAGCAAAGCAAGTTTAATTTGTCGTCGACAGAATCAAAAAATAAAATGGCGCGCAAATTGCGTAACTGGCTTGCGATGGCAAAGCTTAAATACGTCTGCGAATTAGATTTGTCATAGAGGTGATTGAAAAGAGAGATGAAATCGCTCGTATTGTATCCGTACCCAATGGAGTACGATGGCCAAAGTTTGCAAGGCCACTACCTTCTTAAGGGATTGAAAGAGAACGGCGATGAGGCGATGCCATGTGACAGGATTAACGACAAGAATAAAACTGTTTATTACGAAAATTTTAAGCCAGACGTTGTGTTTGGAATCGGTTTTTGGGGAGACGCTCCAGAACTGATTAAACATCCGCTGACACACAAGATGACTCCAGTGCCTTGGTTTAACGCAAACGGATGCGTTTTCAATTATCACGACACACTAAACTCACTGCCATTGATACTAGCTACAAGCAACTGGGTCAAAGCAACTTACATTCGCGACGGAATAAAACCGGACAATATTCACGTCGCACCAATTGGTTACGATCCAAGCATTTTCTATCCGCGCCCATCGTACGATCCAGAAGTTAAGAAGATGCGGAACGAAATCGGCGTAGAAGACGATGAGTTAATGATTCTAACAGCTGGTGGCGACGTCACAAGCAAAGGCGCGCAAGAGATGCTCAAAGCCCTTGGTAAGGTAAAAGACAGGTTGCCTAAATGGAGATACATCTGCAAGGTGTGGCCAAGCAAATCAGCTTTGATTCATGCGGGGGAAGAGTGGAAAATAATAAAAGAGTACGGCCTAGAAGATAACGTAGACTATGTAAAAGACAAATTCAATCCTCATAAAATGTCAATCTTGCTGAATGCCTGCGACATTTATGCAGCTCCATCAAGAATTGAAGGCTTTGGTATGATTCAATTAGAAGCCCAAGCGTGCGGCAAACCTGTAATTTCAATTGACATCGGAGGTCCGAGAGATACAATCATACCGAATGAAACAGGATTCCTTGCAGAAGTAGAATCCGAGATTAGGCTCGACAGTGAATGGGTCACAAAGAGAATGGGCTTTGAAAAAAGACACAGGATATTTTTCCCAGAACCAAAAACATTTGCTTACAGAGCAAACATTAATCAACTAGCAGACGCCCTAATCAGACTCGGCACAGATAAAACCTTAAGACTCCAAATGGGCAAGAATGCAGCTCAACACGCATACGACACTTTCAACTACCGCATCACAGCAAAGCACATCTCTGATTTAGTCAAGAAGTATGTCTTAAAAGAGAAACAGATTGCAAACAAACCTATAGACAACCCTGTTCAGTCTTTCATCAAAACAAGAGCTTAAATAATCTCATTCTATCTTTCTAAAATGAAATGCTTGATGATTGTTGCTCACCCCGATGATGAAACGATTTGGGCAGGCGGACTAATTCTACAAAATCCTGGATGGGACTGGACAATCTTTTCCCTTTGTCGCGCAGATGATTCGGATCGCGCCCCCAAATTCAAAAAAGTCTGCGCCCATCTCAAGGCGAAATCAATAATTACTAACCTCGACGACAAATCTGATAAACCCCTTCCTCCCAATAGAATAATGGAAATGATTCTAAACAATCTGAATGAGAAGAATTACGATTACATTTTTACTCACGGCGCCAACGGTGAATATGGTCACATTCGCCACAAAGAAATCCACAAAGCAGTTACTGAACTCGTAAAAGAAAACTCACTCCGGTGCAAGAAACTTTGGTACTTTGATTACGTTCCAAGCAGCCAGGTCTCTCTTCACGACAAGGAAACTTTCATCCCCGTTCCAAACAAAAAAGCAGATTGGACCATCAAACTTACAGACAAACAGCACAAAGAAAAACTATGGATTGTCACAGACCTTTATGGGTTCATCCCACCGATTATAGAAACACAGTCCTGTGCGAAAGAAGAAGCTTTTACTCTTTATAATTAAACGGCTTCAATCCAGAAAAGATATGCCGCACCCCTTCAGTCCAATCATCATTCCATATTCGTGCAGTAGCAGTATCATAACCTTGTGCATGTGTCCAAAATTCATCTCCATCATCCGCTTCTAAATTAACTCGATAAAAATCTTCTCGAGCCAAACCAAACGGCAATTGTCGTGTTCTTTTTTGTAAAAGCAACTCGACAAGGGGCTCTTTTCTCTCTCTCAGCAATATAGAACCCGTTACCGCAGAAACATCATGCCTGCTCCAAAAAGGCTCATTAGGTCTCGTAGTAAGAAGCCTTCCCGCCGCAACATCAGCATCTTTCAGAAGAGTAATATCTCCTGCACCAATATCTAACTCATATGGCTGACCATCCACAAAAAATAAAGTTGTTGCGTCAAGATGCAACTTTCTCTTTTTTCCTGCAACAAAATCCTCGGCAGCCCCTTGCCCAGTATAAAGTCTCAACGCAGCGCCCAAACCCTTACCATGCAAATACACTGTCGCAAGAGCTGCAGTATCAATGCAAGGCACACAAACATTAACCTCCCCAGAAGCAACTATCTGATCATAAGAGCGCCTTCTCCAGAAAGCCCCCATTTGCTCAGGTGTCCAGGGCACGAACCGAACACTGTCAATTACATGATTAGCAACCTCAACAGCCATTCTTCTCGCGTTCTCAGGAAATTCCTCCCAAATATTCATAAAAGTCCAGCAAGAATCCGATACTTAAACCTTACGGAAGTAAGACCCTTTTTGCCTTCAGACTCTCATGCGCCAGAAGATACGACCCAGCTTCCCACGTCTGCAACTTGTCTTTCTCAAGGACAGTATGCGTTATCGGGTGAATCCATTCCGGAAAACCCCACTTCACATCAGCTTCAGCGATCTTAGTCAAAGCATGCTCAGCTTCCTTGAACTTTTTCATCTTTATCAAAGCTAAAACATAAAATCCTCCAATAAATCCCCAAACTCCTCCGTTAGAATACTGATTCGGCACGCCCGCCATGCAATCAAGGTAATAATCCTGCCAATGCTTGCTCTTTTTGTCAATCGGCGGATAGATATCTCTTATTGGATAGGGCTCAGCGATTTTGTTTTTCCGGATATATTCTAAAATCTTCTCTGCGCGAGCAGAGTCAGCCAACCCAAAAATAATCGCCAGCAAATTCCCCAAAGTGTCAAACCAATCACTCAACTCTTTATACTGCCCATGATTTTTCCATCGATAAGCATAGTAATAACTCCCATTCCAAAGCCCATCCTCCTGATTTTCATTGACCAGTTTCTTCAATGCCTCAGCCTCGCTCTTCCTTCCAGCCAGGTTCAAAGCATAATAATACAAGGCCTGAGTGTTTATTGTATGGCCATATCTCTGCGGAAAAGCGTCCTGCCAATCAGAAGTAGGCAACTGCGCAAGCATCCCAACTTCTCCAGGATCCTGACACGCCAGCCAGTTAAACGCCTTCTTAATATTCATACTATATCGATTAAACAGTCGAGAATCATTAAACCTCATCTTGTAAATATAATGGCCTATGATAAACCATAAACTTGAGTCGATAGTCTTAAAGTCAACATGCGGCTTTCTCTCGCTCCACTTGTCAACACAATTAGGAATCTGTCCGTTCTTGCTCTGATTCTCTCCAAGAGTTATCAAGCTTCTTGCAAAAACTCTCTTAAATCTCTCTCCGATTAAACTCGCCCCCAAAGAAGAAATCATGCTGTCTCTGCTCCAAACCGCATCATACCCGTCAATTCCGCCAGAAGCGTAAAACCCGTGCGGCGTGCTGACTTTCTCCAAAACTTCAATTGCCTTCTCGTAGCACTCTCTTTTTAAATCCATTTTAATCTCTCATTACCCTAACAACACTGTGAAAGCCCCACCCCAACAAAAAACCAACAACAAGCGGAGCAAATATTACCAGAAACGCAGTCGGTTTTAACAAGCTAAATTCTCCGACAACCGACAAAGCAACCAGCGTAAAATACGAAAGGACAAAACCCAGCACAAGGCCAATATAACTTCCGTGCATCTTAAACGGATGGTAACTATGTTTGCTCATAACCTTTTTAATCCCCCCCTCAATTTAAACTTAATGGTAAGGATAAATCTCATAAATCCGAAAAAATTAGCAGACCAGCATCTAGTTGCAGAATACTTAGAAGTACTAATGCTTCTGGGATATGTCAGGAAAAACCCATCCATAGAAGCCATCCCGAAAAACTACTGCCTGGGCAGAGGCCATGTAAAATTCTTCAAAAACAAACTGCTATATCTAAAAAACAGACACAACCTAATAAAAAGCGAGATGAGCTCTCGCGGATTTGCGACAAATAAATCAATCTCACTAAAAAACTTCAAAAAAGAACTAAAAAACGACTGGAAACCAAAGAAACAGGATTATGAAACAATAAAATCTCGCCTAAGATTCAAAATCAACAAAAAACCAAACTACTACAGATACTTCAGAGAGAAAAAAAGCAAAGATTTTTTCTTCAATTTGTTGAACTAAACCAAAATACTTTTATAAACTCCTGATTCCTAAATTTAAGAAAGATGGTGCCAGAACCAACTCTCCTCCTCAGCCCGAAGGATGTCGAACCTTCCTTTCCAGATTGGGAAGTGAAAGGCATCCTAAATCCTGCAGGCATAAGGGCCCCCAACGGCAAAATAATCCTCTATTCAAGAATAGCTGAAGCACCAGCATACAAAGACAAAAAATATTTGAAATGTCCAGTGATTGTTTCAGAGAAAGAATATGAAACCTCTTCTGAAAAAGTGCACAAAAGAGCTATAGTCCGAATAGACCCGAACAATCCGCACGTGATTTTCATGAAAGACAAGTTATGCAAATTAACAACCATTTCTCATTTAAGGAGAGTTGTCCTTGACGAATCTGGTTACAATGTTGAGAGTATTGACCCTTATCCGACCTTTGTCGGTCACCCAGGAGACAGCGAATACGGCGTAGAAGACGGAAGGATAACCAAAATCGGCAACGTCTACTACATGACCTACGTTGCGATTTCAGAGCTAAACGGAGTTTCAACATACCTGGCAGAATCAACAGACCTAGTAAACTGGAAAAGAAGAGGTCTGATTTTTCAAGAACAAAACAAGGACGCAGTACTTTTCCCGGAGAAAATAAATAACCTTTACATCGCACTAAACCGCCCGGAAAGTTCATTCGTCTTCTCAAAGTCCAACATTTGGATTTCTCACTCCCCAGATATGGTTTTTTGGGGCAAAGAGCGTTCATTAATTAACACTAGAAAGGGCTCGTGGGAATCAGAAAGAAACGGCGCCGGGCCGCCGCCAATAAAAACCAAGGAGGGCTGGCTGGTCATTTACCATGGCGTTTGTTTGAAAAAAAGGCGGGCATACTACAGCGCCGGGGCAGTCCTGCTGGATTTGAAAAATCCGGAGAAAATTTTAGCAAGGACTCCTAAAAATAAGCCGCTTCTTGTTCCTTCAGATAAACTCGAAAAAAAAGGGTTCATAGACAATGTCGTATTCCCAACTGCAGCAATCCCTACAAAAAAAGGAAACGAACTTCTAATTTACTCTGGCGGCGCAGACAGCATCATCAGCGTTAGAAAAATGTCTCTTGAAGAAATCTTTTTGAATATGGAACCAGTATAAATGTTTAAATAACTCTCGGCTTTCGCACATTCATGAAACTCCTAGCCCTTTACCCCTACCCAAGAAGTATCGACAGCATAAGCCTGCAAGGCCACTATCTCGTAAAAGGACTGAAAGAGCTTGGCCACGAGGTAATGTCCTGCGACCGAAACAACGACAACGAAAAGAAAAAAATTTACGAAACTTTCCGTCCAGATGTTATCATCGGAATAGGCTGTTGGAGAAATCTCCCAGAAACAGTTCTTCACCCCAATTCTTTTGGAATTCTCGCAGTTCCTTGGTTCAACGCAAACGGCTGGGTAGCCAACTACCACAAAGAATTAAACTCTCTGCCATTACTAGCAGCAACAAGCAACTGGGTAAAGTCAACCTACACTCGCGACGGCATAAAACCCGACAATATTCATGTCTGCCCGGTAGGTTACGACCCGGAAATTTTCTTCCCTCAAATAGACCGACAAAAAATAAACCCAATCAGAAAAAATCTCAGCATAAAAGAAGACGAAGTAATGATTTTAACAGTCGGCGGCGACGTCACAAGCAAAGGCGCGCAAGAGATGATTAAGGCCTTAGCTAAAGTCAACAAGCAATTCAAAAACTGGAAATACGTTCTTAAAACCCTTCCGACTTTCTCAGCCTACGACCATGGCAAAAACGAAATCAGACTAATAGAATCTCTTGGTCTGGACAAGGATAAAATAATATACGTCCGCGAGGACTACTTCCCAGACAAAATGGCTGAACTAACGCAGGCCTGCGATATTTATGCCGCCCCTTCAAGGTTAGAAGGTTTTGGTATGCCCCAAGTCGAAGCAATGGCCTGCGCCAAGCCAGTAATATCAATAAATGTCGGCGGCCCGCGAGATACAATACTCCACGGCAAAACCGGCTTCCTCGCCGACGTTGCCTACGAGCTAAAACTAAACAAGGAACTTGCAACAAAAGCCATGGGCTTCGACCAGGAAAAGATGATAGAATTCCCAATTCCCAAAACCTTCGAATACCATGCAGATATAGACCAGCTCGCAGATTTCACATTAAAACTCTGCCTCGACAAACACCTTCGAGATCAGATGGGCAAGGCAGCAGCCCAGCACGCTTTGGAAAATTTTCATTACAAAACCGTCGCACAGAGAATGGTTAATTTAATTCAGGAAAAATTATTCTAACTTATATTCCCAACCAGGCCGCCAAGCTTTCCCCTTTCTCCAATCCTCGGCAAAAGCTTCTTCCCAGCTCTTTCCCTTAAGCAAAACGTCCAGAGCAAGTTGTGGCGCCTTATGCGCAACAATAGCAACTCTTTTGCCATCATAATTTTTCTTTAGAAAATCCAAAAAATCTTTAATCCTCGCTTTTACATCTTCATAACTCTCACCGTTTGGAAATCTCTCGTAAATACACTTTTCCTGCATAGGTTCAACAATTTCAGAGAACTTCCCATTATAATCTCCATAATTACACTCCCTAAGTCTTTTATCCTGCTTAATTGGAAATTTTACCTTAAAACTTATTTTTGCAGAATCAACAGCCCTCTTTAAGTCAGAGCAAAAAACAACATCAAACTTCTTCTTCCCAATTTGTTTTGGTAATTCTTCCGACTGCTTAATTCCCAGTTCCGAAAGTTCAACATCTTTCCATCCAGAAGAAATATCTTTCTGATTATCCGTTGTCGTTCCATGAACAAAGTAAGTTATTTTCACAACCATCTTATTTGCCTAGAACCTCTTGCAATTCTTCCCACGAAGTCCTCTCAGCCCAATTAGTAAACGGCGGATTAGTTAAAATCATCTCTTTCTCTTTTTCATCGCCAGAATAAGTCCCAACTCCTTCCGCAAGGATTTTAACCTTGTAACCTCTCCAACTCAATTCTTGAGCAGTGCAAAAGACACAACAATCAGAGGTCAAGCCTATAAGAATTACTGCATCGAGGTCTTCTGGTTTTCCCACAACATCATCCAACCAACTAGTAAATGCCTGTGGATTTTGGTAAGGTAACCCTGGCTTCTTGTCAGGATATCCAATGTTTTCTCTAACCCAAATAGGGGAATTCATGCATTTGATCCACACAGGTTTTAACTTGATGTCCTCAGGAATCTCAGATTCATAACCCCACTCGCCAGCCCTACAACTATCATCTGGATCAGCCGGCCTTGGTAAACGATAGTCAGAGATTATCTCAGCTACTTTTATTTGGTTTTCCTTGAGAAAAGGTATCAAAGTCTTCTTGATAAAATCAACATTTCTCCTAAACTTGTAGTGTTTACCTCTTTTATCGCTAAAATCTTTCTGAAAATCAACAGATATCATCTTCACAACCATCTCACAAAGAAAATACCTTAGATTATAATGTTTTCTAAATATTCATCATACTCAATCTAGCTAAAAGATAAGCAATCGTCGACTCTGCACCCTGGTTTAAATTTATTGTCCTCTCTCCAAGCCCGTCATGGCAGCCCCCGGTGCTCTCATTATAAACAACCTGTTTCAAAGTGTTCTCTCCGGTAAACCAACTAAATGCTTGGAACGCCCGCTTTCTGTAAACATCTTCCTCGATAATCCGATAAGCCGCAATTAAAGCATCCACCATATAAGCTGCTTCAATCGGCTGCTGATCATAGTATGTTCTCTCGCCTCCTTGGTGATACCATCCGTCTTGCCCGATTGGAACAAAAATATCCCCCTCGAACGTCTTTTCTATAAGGAAATCAATACTCTCCTTCGCCACCTCAAGGTATCTTTCATTTCCCGTGACCTGATAAGCATAGAAAAGCGCTTCCGGCAGCTTGCTATTTCCATAAGTAAGATACTTCTCAAACCACTTCCATGATTCACTAGCACTGTGCTCATACAAATCAACTAGATAATTTGCATGCCTTGCAATTTTGTCCCTGATACCTTTGTGTTTAAAGTGATTATGATAATAGTAGAGGCCCTGAATAACAAACGCAACAGCCCTCGGCGACCTCAAATTATCAACAACCGTTAACGCTTTTATAAGAATGTCGTGCGCCTCTCTCTTAAAGTCTACAGGAATGTGCGGAGCGTTCATCAAAAACCCAAGCGCCCAAATAGCACGTCCTTGCGCATCTTCTCCCCAACTTGTGAGATCGACCTTCCTAT
>Ga0180007_10005462_pt1 | contig 12827 bp, 9 predicted proteins | sample MM_PC_MetaG_FD_121122 | JGI IMG/M metagenome (GOLD analysis project Ga0180007, IMG submission 121122) | Groundwater microbial communities from the Aspo Hard Rock Laboratory (HRL) deep subsurface site, Sweden - MM_PC_MetaG | ecosystem: Environmental > Aquatic > Deep subsurface > Groundwater... | reverse complement strand
CAAAAACATAAAATAAATAAGCCCTATTAAAATTATTAGAGCCAAAACAATAACTGATATTGCGATTATCTTTTTATTATCCATTAGTTTAAAAATTCAAAATCCTAAACTTAAAACTCAAAACAATATTAAAATTCAAATATCAAACTTTAAAACATTGGAATTTAATTATTTGAATTTGTTTTGATTTTTGAGCTTTGGAATTCTACATATTACCTTTTTATATTGACGGTTGTTGGGCTGATTGTTTTTCTTCTGGCAAAGAAATATTTTCTTTAGGCGCAGGAGTGGCTGGCGCAGGCGCTTCTAAATTTTCACCTTCTTCTTGTACTTCCTCACCTCCGGCCATTGATTCTTCAAATTCTTTCTTGGCTTGTTCAATTTCTAATAGTTGACGCGGATCAGAAGTAATCAACTGATCTTCAGTGTAAGAAGCCACTACTTTAATAGCGGCATGCCTATTACCAGCGAAAAAGATTCCTTCGCCTACCCCGCTTTCTAATAACAAATATTTCTCGCCTTCAGTTAAGGCAAAAGTTTTTTGAATTAAATCAATCGCTGAAGGAGATTGTCTCATTAATAATTGCAAGGCGGAATTATTAACAATCGCCTGGCCGTATGGTGATACTAAAAAGTCATTAACATCTTGAGTAATGGTAGTAACGCCCAGATAATATTTGCGACAACGTTTGACTAAGGCAAAAATAAATTTAGCGCTGTCTTCGTGTTGCATTAACCACCAAGCTTCATCAATTACTAAGATGCGCTTTTTCATCTCACTGCGCACAACATTCCAAATATAATTTACAACTGCGTAAATCGCCATCGGCCTTAATTCATCTTCCAAATCACGCACGGAAAAACAAACTAATTGATTGTTCATCTGCACTGTAGTTGAACTGTTAAGCAACCCAGCAAAAGTTCCTTCTGTATATTTTTTTAAACGTAAAGACAAGTCTGCTCCACCCTCCATGCCACTTAAAATTTCTTGAAAGTCGTCCATGACTGGTGGGTCAATTTTTGATAAATCAGCATCAGCCGTAATATCTTTTTTAGCGTATGTCTCCAACAGCGCCCGATCAATAATAGAATCTTCCTGTGGCGTCATCTTGCCCATCATTAATCTTACTAATCCTTTGACAGAGATGACCGCGCTCCGAATAATATCTTCCGGCCGGGCATTGCCACTTAATGAACGTGGCAAATCAAAAGGATTAACTTTATTTTCCGAAGCCAACGAAATATTAATATAGGTGCCACCGACTGCGTCGCAAAGATGCTTATATTCTTGTTCTGGATCGATAATAATTACTTCCGCCCCCATCATTAAACTGCGCAATACTTCCAATTTGATAGCATAACTTTTACCAGCGCCAGAAGTGGCAAAAACAACGCTATTAGCGTTTTGTAAACTAAAGCGATCAAATAGAATCAAACTATTATTATGGCGGTTAATGCCGTATAAAATGCCATTGTCAGTGGTTAAATCACTGGAAATAAAAGGAAAAGATGAAGCCGCCGGTGAAGAGTTCATGTTAAAAGTAATGGTCAATTCATCATTATTCAACGGCATAGTTGAATTAAATCCTTGTTCAGCCTGATAAAAAACTTTTTTAGAATAAATCAAACGAGAGCCAAAAATATTTTCAATCACATCAGTAAGTTTATCTAACTCTTCAACCGTGTCAGCATAAAGTGTTACATACAAAGCAAATTGAAAAAACTTTTCTGTCCCTTGAGTAAGCGAATTGCGCAAGGACTCAATGTCCTGCAAAGCAGTTTCTCTAATTGGATCGCGGGCTGCTCCTTTTTCTGCGTCACTAATAATCTGCGCTTCTAAGTTCCCTACTTTCTTTTTTAATTCTTTTAAGACTACTCCGCTTTTAACCGGATAAAAAAACATCGCTACATCAAAACTTTCATTTAAATTAATAATCGGCGCAAACCAGCCCACACTAATAAAACGCGGATAATTAATAACAAAAATAGTGCGCACAAATTTGTCGCCTAGTTTTAATAAATTAGGTTTTACTTCAAAAGCGGCCGGAGCGATAACATCTCTAATAGACATCTCTCCTTGACGAAAAGCATGTTCTTCCGCCACAGTGCCTTCCACTTCTTTAACAGACGCCTGTTCCTGAACAACCTGTTGCCGCTGGGCTTGGGCTTGGGCTTCAGCTGTTTGCTGTTCTTGTTGTTTTATTTGTTTAGGGTTAAACATGGTTAATGATTATTAAAATAAAATTAGAAAGAGAAATATAAGGATATTAGATTATTGAGGAAATTAGGGAAAGGGCGTCGGGGTATTAGTATATCAGGGGAGAATATTTTCCTGTTGCCCTGCTGTCCTGACATCCTTTCCCTGATTTTCTGTTGTCCTAATATCCTTTATATTTTAGCGTCACATTTAATTAGCGCCGTATTATATTTCTCTAAGCTTACTAACATCCACCATCTTTTCATTGATTGAAGTTTCTGGATTATAAGTATTATATAATAACTCAATAATTCCTTGGGTATCTAAGGTAACGCTTTTTAAACCCATGCTTTGTAATCCACCTGCTATGTTTTCCGTGCGAGCCACTAAAGCATCGCGTCGGCGCTGAAATTTTTCTTCTTTCAAACGAATTAATGTTGCTGGTTTAAAAGTTTCAGCCAAACGGGAAAAAAATCCTTTTTGTTTATTAGACAAAGGATTATAAGTTACTGTCACATAAAACTTTTTGTTCATAATCTTGCCCAAAGAAATTAATTCTTTAATATAGCTTAAATACTCTGCTGTTTGAATACGTAATAATTCATTAGTTTGTTCCTTGCGACGTTTTTCTAAATCTGCCAAATAATTATCAATTTTAAATTCGCGCGACTGTATGGTAATCTGCAAAGGATATTCCAAATTATTTAAAAATCCCACGTATGAAGAAATAATGGCATTCTGTTCATCTTCTGATTTTAAAGCAAAATTCAATGAAGATACCAACAAAATAGAACGCAAAGTTCCGTCTTTCATAATAATAATATCATCCCTGATTTCAGCGACGTCTAAATATTTCTGGGTTGACTTATTTATTTTCCCAGTGGCAAGTTTGTTTTTCTTTACCATGTTATTAATTTTTAATTACCAATTTACCCGCCCATCTCGCTATGCGAAGCATTGCGGGCAGGCAATTTTCATTCAATTTTCAATATTTTAATTTTCAATCCCGAATGCTCGGGATTAGTAATTGAAAATTGGTAATTGAGTGAAAATTGATCATTGAAGATTGAAAATTTTATTTTATAAATCAAGTTTTATCAGGTGTCAACTGCCAGATGTTTTAATATTTTCATCTCCTCCTTTATACGATCCTCCAGTATCAACCATCAATGAAAGTTCAGCTAACTTTGATTTTTTATAAACTTGTTTACGCGGAACTTTTACTTCTTTTTTCTTAGAATCATCTTTTTCTTCTTTAGCTTTTTTACCTTTCTTGCCTAACTGACTATTCCAAACTCTTACTTTTGGCTTTTTACTTGTTTGAATTAAATTTAAAACAAAATAATGAAAAGGCCGGCCGTTAATTTTTAAAAAGGCAACAACCCCGCCTAATGCAAAAACAACAATAGTAATAACTAAAAACGGAATAAAATCAATAATTTTGTAAAGAATAGCGGCAATCATTGAACATACTAATAAAATAACAAATTGCCGGGTTGTAATCGGTCCAATAATTTTATCTTCTACGTCAATAAATTGAGGAACATTAAATTGTTGCATAAAAAACTAGTTAAACTGATTATTAGTTTCCGCCCGAGGCGGATCAACCTTGGGCTGAAAACAAAATCATCTAAATATTATTAATTTTCATTACTAAAAAAAATTACTTAACATCCATAATTTTACAGACTCAGCATTCGATTTAGTTCTAGTATAGCATTAAATTGTTCCTCGCTTAAACCGCCTGGCTGACTTTTAATAATATCAGTAATTGGTTTAGCAGATTGCATACTTTCTTGTCCGATTGCTAAATACATTTTGTAAACCGGGCTATGACGCCAAGCGTTAATTCCCTGCTGACGTTTAGTTAAACTTTCTTCGCCGAGCAACTCAACTTTCTGCTTAATTTTATCAATAATTTCTTCAGCTGTTCCGCCTAATCTACTAAATCGTGTTAAATCCAGACCAGCCAATTCTTCTATTGGTCCTTGCAAACGACCAACCGGCTTAATCACATCATTTAAACGTGGCCGATTTAAATTATCAATTGGAACTGTCGGTCGATTAACCGTAACTTTTTCCGGCTGTAGATTTGCTTCAGGTTTTTTCGGCATTAAACTTTCAGCCGGCATACTGTTAGCTTTTTGAACATCTTCCATACCAATTTGAAACGATGGCTTCTGACGAGTCTGAATAATAGTTTCTTGAATTTTATTTTCACCAGATACTGGCTGTTTTATCACCGCTGGAGGCGGAGGCGCTAATTGCTTTTTCCCAGAAACTTTTTTTAGCAATCCGCTCATAGCTGAAGTTATTTCCTTTTTCATATTTACCCGCTCCGCCGTAGGCTTGAGCGGGCTTGCTCCTTCGTTAACTTCAATATCCTGCGGGACGGGAACAGTAGGTTTTTTTGGCGCCGGTGTATTTTCTTTAAAACTATATTCCACATCACGCAACTGCTCTAATGAATCAAAAGGAGACTTAGGTCGCTCCATTCTTAATTTAGATTCTGGCGCCTTGCCTTGTTTTAAGCGCGCTATCACCGCATCAGCTTTTTCCTTGTCCAATCCCAGCCCGCCAGACTCTTCGCTTTTTATTAATGTCTCGCGCGTATCTAAAGAATCGCGCACTCCTTTATTAAAAATATTTACAATATTCTGCAAACGATTTGTTAAATTTTCTAAATTAAGAGCATCTCCGCTAGAGGCGCCTGCCTGTCCGGTAGTCAGGGATCCACTTTGGGCGGAAAGCCCAGCCAAAGATAATAATTCTTCTATTGAAGCTGGTTGTATATTTACCAGTTGAACAGGCTTGCCCGCTCTGCTGTAAGTTTGAGCGGAATTAGACTGTGGTTTATTCACTATCTTACTCACAGCATCTTTATTAATTCCTAAATAATACTTCACACTATGAAATATTTTAGCCACCATTTCTTGTTGCAATTCTCCTGCCTGTTCTTCTGTTAAATGATGTTCTTCTTTTAAATACATAGCCAAACCCTGCCAAGGAATTTCCTTAACCATAATTTTAATCATATCTGACGCCAAATCTATCCCATACTTTTCTTCCCAGCCATCAATAATTTTAGTCGCTTCTGCCGAAGAAACAACTGTCTGCATCTCCTTAGGTAACTTTTTGAATTTTGTTAAATATTGGAACATGAGAGGAGTGGTAATTAATAATTATGAACAAAACTTAGGTTGTGCAATTATCATATTTTTTAAAATTGTTAAATTGTTCTATTGCTAAATTGTTAAACGGTTGTTGGTAAATTTAATTAAACTGTGCAACTCTTTAGGTAATTTTTGTAACTCTGTAAAAATATAATTATATTCTTTTGATTTTAATAATTTTCTAACTTTTGATTTTTCATTCCAATCAAATGATTCTTTTAATGAACCAAAGCTATATCTGTAAAATCTAATTTTATCTTTTTTATTATATCTTCCAAATCCCTCAGCAATGTTAGATGATATAGAATCTGTAGAACGTACAAATTGATCTCCAATAGTTTTTTTAGAAAAATAATCCCATTTTACTACTATCTTCCAAATATAATTTGATAAATGAAATGCTATTTTATACGCACTAATATCATTTAACTTTAAATAATTCTTTTCCATGACAATTTAACAATAAAACAATTAACGAACGAAGTGAGTGATAACAATTTAACAATTTTTTTACTTCTTACTTCTTATTTCTAACTTCTTAATTTCCTCTTCAACAGCCTTCCTCTCCAAGCTCCCCTCTTTATACTGCTCAGCCATCTCCTGCAATTCTTTTAATTCCCCACTTTCTACTTCAGGTTCTTCATTCTCTATTTCGCCTTTCATATTCTGTGATTTAATTTTCTTTTCTAATTCTTCTAATTTCTGGTCCTTATTTTCCGAAGCTTGATAATCCACTATTTGATTATTTGTCGGCGCAACAGGAGCTTGCCCCGCGGTTGGGGTTGGCATTTTACTTTTTACTTTAGTAAACACTTCTTCTTTTTCCAATGGAATTATTTCCCAATCTCCCACTTTTATTTCATTCATGCTTTCTGGAAAAAATGCTAAGTTATAATAAAGCAATAATAATTTCTTCACTAATTTTTTTTCGCCATCATCTAATAGTTTAACATTTTTTGAGCTTGTTAGATAGTTTGATAATTTTAATTTATCAAAAATCCCCGACCCATTCTGTTGAATAAAATCTTTCAGCCAGTTGGCGACGGTTGGTCTAGTCGGTTTACTGTCTAACACAAACTCTTTGTAAGTCAATTTCTCCTGATTTTCTAAAAAAGCATTGCTTAATTTTTTCACAAAATCTTTATCTTCCAATAAAATTCTGATTAAACTTGTATTATAATAACTGATCAATTCAGTATCTTCCACTTGATCCATTTCTAAAACATTAATCAAACCCTCTTTGAACATTTCCAAAGTATCTCGTTTTTCTTGACCATCATTTAAATTTTTTACTGTTTTATTGTTTGCCATAAAATTTTATTAATTATATACCTGATCCTTCGTTTCCTTTATTTCCAAAATCTTCTTCACTTTTAGCTTCTTTAGCAGCTTCATCAACTAATGTCTTTAATTTTTGAGTAGCATCTCTAGATTTTTCTAATCCTGTTAGCTGATTTTTACTTAAAGACTTGCCAATAATATTTCTAACTTGGCCAATTAATCCTTCTGCTTCTATTTCATCAATTCCATACTTTACGGCCACTTTCTTAACAGCTGATTTATCTAACAAATCAACATCAATCTTAGCCAAATGTTCAACTTTAGCGTTTTCTATTAAGTTAGTTAACCCTTCTTCAGAATCTTCATTAAACACCTGCTTACCATCTTTGTCTATAACAGACATAGATTTAAATAAATCACCTGTTAAATTAGCTAAAGCTATTCTATTCACATCTAACTTGCCGTCTTTATCTACTGGTTTTTCATTTTTTGTCTTAACAATTTCTTCAAGAGCATCTTCTATATTACCGCGATTCTTAGTATTAATTTTAGCCGTATCATTTAATTTAGGTATAAATTCTTTGCCATAATAATCTTTCATTACTCTGACCATGTTTGTGTCATAAGCGCTGGCGTCTTGTTTAGTTAAGTCAACCGAACCATCAGCCGCCGCATCCTTCATCTGTTCTCTACCTGCTTCAGTAGATGTATCATAATTAAGATGAGCAAATCGTTTATTAATCCCTTCATTAAATTCTTTTTCTGTTAATTTATTTGAACCAATTAATTCTTTAGCAGCGCTTACTTCCACTTTAGCCTGTTTAATGTCAACTCCGCTAAATCCATCCTTAATAGCTAAAGTTAAAGCAGAAGCTACTCTCTTATCTTTATCACTATTATCATCCATTAAAATACTACGCATCATTTCAGGAGAAATGCCAGCCTCTGTCATTTCTGCTTGCGCTTTAGTTGTCTTTTCATTATTAGCTTTAGATTGCAATGCCCATGCTTTGCTTCTGCCTTCTACCCAACCTTTCGTCATTTCTTGCATAACTTCACCTATTTTTCCTTTTAATTTTCCTCCTACTTTAGCAGATACCCGCTCACTAGCTTTAATAACAACATCTCCTTTATCATCAATTGCTTCACCTTTCTTATTAACCTTATAGTAATCATTACTTGTTTCATCATACTTAAATTCACCTTTAGAATTCTTAAGTCTGCCATGTTTTTCTACCATATCTCCTTCTTTATCAGCTAAAACTGATTTTCCATCAATACCCCCTGCTGTGTTAACTTCAACACCTTTATCATCATATAAATTCCATTTATCATTATCTTTATCATATTTAGCTGAACGAGCTTGGCTGACATTTAAATTTAATTTTTTTAATTCGTCTAATACGTCTTTTGTAATATACATTCCGCTATTTTGTTGATGTTGATAGGTCTCGCTATTTACATCCGTTTCTGCGACAGCATTGCCGTCTTTATCTAAATTATCACTCTTCTCTCCACTTGAAGCGGCATCAAATTTATCCCGCTTTTCATCTTCCTTTGCTTTAAATGCGCTTGATGCTTTACCACCAAGACTGCTAAGGAATTTTGCCCCTTTCATTGCCATGATTGAAGTTAAAATAGCGGCAGGTATAGCACCACCTGACATAACAGCAGCTATAGTTGCGCCCGCCCCAATACCTGCTTTTACTGCTCCAGCTTTTTTACCAGCGGCTCTATCAATTACCTTTTCACCTGCCTTTAATACGCCAGAACCAAGTCCTTTAGCCCCTGTATATGCTCCATATAATTTTGCTCCTGTAGCCGCAACTTTCGTCTTCCTTCCTTCTTCGCGCTGTCCTTGAAATGCTTTCCAAGTGTCACTAACTCGCCTTCCTCCACTATATTTCCATGCTCCACTCTTAATCGCCCCAATCCCCTTACCCGCCAAACTTCCCGCCATACCACCCATTTGTTGAGTTACCATTAAACCACCAATCAGCAGAGCGATGGTAATAATATATGTTTGAAAATCTTTTTCATTGTAGATGGCGGAAAAAACCGTAATTTCATTTTCAGCAGATTCTTTATTCTTTTTAGCTTTTTCTTCGTAACTTGACTTTCTATTATCATATGCTGTTTTATATGCACTGTATGAATCGTATGCCATATCTCCTGAATTAGTATATGCATCATTATTCATTAGAGATTCAACTTCTTCGTATTTTTTTTCTTGACTAATTTCTAAACCCCACTCTTCTGAAGGGCTAATCCTTCTACTTGCGCCAAAAGATGAATTATTTAAAGTTGCCGAAGATGTTGCTGCTGTTGTTAAAGCCAACCAAATGAAAAATGCTAACAAAGGACCTGATATAACATTCTTTATAAAATCACTCCAAATTTGTTGCGTATATTTTGCCGCGGCTGGAAAAGCATGTCCTAAAAAAACAAATGGAGATAAAATAGTATAAACCCAGAGCATGATAACGCGCATCAACAAAACTCCTAATAAAATAACTACTACTACCGTAGTAATAAGCAAGGCAATAAACCCGCCGATCATGCCAGCTAATACTGCCAAGGCGCTATTACTTTGATAGGCCGCTGCTTCAACATCCTTTAAACTGAAATATTTATCCATTTGGAAAAAACTAACAAGCTCCCCAGGCGCGCCAGCAAAACTATTAACAAAGGTCATCATTATCACTTGAGAAAAATCAATAATCAATCCAAAGATAGTTCTGGAAAAATTAATTAAAATTGCGAAAATAATTAATTTTGGCAATAATTTCTGGGCAGAATAACTTTCAATGCGTAAAATCGTAGCAAAAGCAATCACTAATAAAATCAGCACAAAAAACATGTTGCATAAATCCCGCGCAATCACCCAACCAACTTTCACGGCGTCAACATCAATAATATTATTAAAACTAGCCACATTAATTAAGACTTGAAGTATTAGTGATAAAAAATATCCGACAAACTTTGAAACTCCAGCCAGTACCCAACCCAACGCTGTTGTAATCCAAATCATTAAGGTGGAGGGGCTTTGACTATTTTTTCTTTCTGAAAAAGGAACTTCAGGGAGTTCATTTTTATCATACTCCTGAAGAATAGCACTACGACCTCCATAAAGTGAATTTCCTTCATAAGGACTAGTTTGAGCATTAACTGAATTTAAATTATAAAAAACAAAAAAAGCAGATGTAATAACAAAAAACAAAATTATTCCTAAAATAATTCTCTTTTTCTTAAAAATTTTTCCTAAAAATTCTTTCATGTTTTCTTAAATTGCTAAATACTTTATTTTTGTCATTCTGAACGGAACGAAGTGAAGTGAAGAATCTATAATAGTCATATACCTGCAAATAGATTCTTCGCTACGCTCAGAATGACAAAAAACAAATAATCAAATAATTTCATAATTTTAAAAATACCTATACCCCTGGAGTTATAACCCTTATACCCCAGCCAGTCCATGTTTCATAAATAAAATTATAGACAACTGCAAAAACTATAATAATCGCTAAAATAGCAATAAAACAAATAAAATCTAATATCAATAACATTGCCATTTCTACTAATCCTATCTTTCTGCCCACATCAATTCCCACACTTTTAGTCATTGCCTTAATCTGCTTCGGAATCCATTCATCGCCTAATTTACAGAAAAAATTTTCACCTAAAACCAGGCGTAGAAAAACATGCAGGTTAATATAAAATAAAGCTGGAATAAAAGTAACAACCGCCGGCATACTAGTCCATGATAGGCGCAATAGCCAATTTGTTCCCTGTCGCGCCGGAGCAGTAACAGCTGAAACCATACCTTTATTTTCCTCATCTTTTTCCGCAGAAGCTTTGTCTGTTTTTGCCTGATTAACCGCCTGTCTTAATCCACCTGCAACACGCCCACCTGCATTACTCGCTCGTTCAGAAATACTCGATTTATATTCTTGGTTTTCTACATTATTAGCACGCTCTTCATTCTGAATTCTACGCAAAGACTGCCCGGCTAATATTTGTCCAGCCGGACCTAAGGTAGTTCCTAATCTATCTGTTATTGTGTCTGCCATTAAATAAGATTTAAACTCTAATATCTAATATCTAAATCCAAAATAATATTAAAATTCAAAAATTTAATTTTCAAAACTATTTTATTTACTTTTTTCTACTATAGAACCAAATATTTTTGTTAACTCCATTGCTTCTTGTATTAATAATTCTTGTTCTTTTTTTAAGTCCTGGTTATCTCCCGTAGTGCATAATCTTAGCCACAAACGGCTTTCTTTGGCTTCTTTTCTACATATTTTTATTCTATGAGAAAAATCTTTTTTGCTAATCGCCTCATTAGCTTCAATATAGTTAGCCGCAGTTGACCCAGATGATCTTATTAATTGTTTTCCATATTCAATATTAGATAGTGTTTTTGGTAATTTTTTTATAAAATCTCTACATCTTTTAGCAAATTGAAATGTTCTATCTTCTAAATCGTAAACCATAATTTAAAAATAATATTTAATTTAAAAATCAAAAATAAACTCTTTTTTAATAAGTTTTAACATTTTAATTTTGAATTTTAGTATTGTTTTGAATTTAGTGTTTAGGATTTTGGTTTTAAAAACAAAAGCTATATTTTAGCCTTAATTAAGTGGTGTGGATTACTTTAATTATAACACATTTTTAGGTTCTTCACCAAATTTATCATAATGCTTTATTATAATAAAAAATCACCACACAAATTATGTTATGCGGTGATGGTTTTGAGTTAAATTATTTCCCGACATCTCCACTGCTTTGTAACTTTGACAGCTTAGAATATAGGCCTCCCCTAACATTACTCAGCTCATCATGTGAACCTTGCTCAACTAATTTACCATCTTCTAACACAAAGATTGTGTCAGCATGCATGATAGTGCTTAAACGATGAGCGATTAAGATTACTGTTTTTGATTTAGAAACTCTATCCATTGCTTCTTGAATCAATTTTTCTGAATGAGAATCAAGACTAGAAGTCGCTTCATCAAAAATCAAAATCTTTGGATTAGCTAGAATAGCGCGAGCAATGCCAATACGTTGTCGTTGTCCGCCGGAAAGTTTAATTCCACGTTCGCCTACTTTTGTATCATAGCCATCTTTCAGGTCTTTAATAAACTCTTCAGCGTTAGCGATTCTAGCTACTTTTTTAATTTCAGGAAAAGTCGCCTTGGAATTAGCGTAAGAAATATTATCACGCACACTAGCGTCAAATATTTCTACTTCTTGTGGAACAACTGACAAAAATTTACGGAAAGATAAATCATACTCGCGCAAATCATGTCCATCAAGCAATACCGCGCCCTCTTTAGGGTCATAATGACGATAAGCCATGCGGGCAATGGTAGTCTTTCCTCCACCGCTTGGTCCGACAAACGCATTAATAGTCCCAGCCGGAATCTTTAAACTAACGCCATCAAGCGCGTTACTATGACCATCATCATAGGAAAAAACAAGATCTCTAAATTCAATGTCGCCTTTGATTGTTTTGGGCTTTAATCCATGAGATGGATTTTTAATATCTGACTCCTCATTAATCAGATTAACAAAACGATCAACTGCCTCCACCCCATCCTGAATCCTGTCATAAAAACGCGATAATCGTCCCATGGAAGCAAAAGATTTTTCTGATATAGTTATCACAAAAACTAATGTTCCAATAGTAGTCAGACCCTTGTTAACAAACCAAATGCCTAAAATTAAAATAACAAACCTTCCAGAGTTAACGACAAAATTTCTGACAAAATTGGAATTTTGCATTTGACGCCAAACAAACCCTTCATTATCCTTAATTTCCTCTCTAATGCCCCCGTATTCTCTTGTTTCTCTTTTTTCTTGAGCAAAAGATTTTACCGTATTAATGTTAGTAATTGACTGCCCTACTTTACCGGCAGATTCTTCCCACTTTTTATGAATATCTTTGCGCCTATCTATCTGATCGCGATTAACTTTATACGTCAACCAAATATGCCAAGGGGCAAAGAATAGAAATACCAAACCAAATCGCCAATCAATAATAAACAAAATTGCCAAAGTTACCACCAACTGAACAATAGTCGGAATTACTTCCCAAAATAAATTCATTAACAACTCACTGATGCGGTCAATCCCCCTCTGAATCTTAGTAATCTTATTGCCAGTATTTT
>Ga0180007_10005461_pt1 | contig 12827 bp, 19 predicted proteins | sample MM_PC_MetaG_FD_121122 | JGI IMG/M metagenome (GOLD analysis project Ga0180007, IMG submission 121122) | Groundwater microbial communities from the Aspo Hard Rock Laboratory (HRL) deep subsurface site, Sweden - MM_PC_MetaG | ecosystem: Environmental > Aquatic > Deep subsurface > Groundwater... | reverse complement strand
TATACGGGAAATAAAAGTTACACCGATGAAAAAGGCGACACCTATGTGAAGAAGGCGACACGCCAGAACACGGACGGTACTTTTGATTACACTGGCCAAACCTTTGACAAACAACCTAGACAGTGGCAACCTAGTCAGTGGAAGCAGAAGGATGGTTCAATCTCACCCGTAGAAACTGCCGACTCTATAGGTTACTATGACCAGAGTGGTGTACCACGGCCTATTAGTGCCGGACTCTTGCCTCAGGAACAGGACATAAAATTCAATTCTGACGAGACTCAGTATTGGGATGCAAGTACTGGTGGTTGGCAACTCACCCTTAAAGGTGAACTGGCAATCAGGGAGAGTGAGAAGGCTGAGGCTAAAGCAGAAGTCACGGCAGCGCAGGAGTCAAGGGACAGAATAGCCCAACAGGAACTAGCACAGAAGTACGCTTTATCCAGCGAAAAGATAAAGCAGGAATATCAAAAGGGGTTAGGTGGTTCCCTTCTTAGTTTCCTTGGCGCACAGAGTCAGGCAGGAGTAGACTTCGCTAAGGAAGGCGTGGCTGCGCCGATAGAGGGGCCGTCCGGCCCTGGCGACTGGATTAAGTACTGGCAACGTTCCCAGGCGGCGGTAGACCCGAATACTGGCATGAGGCCTCCTAGTTCGGCTGCGATTGCAAATAACATTCAGGGGTGGTTGCCGCCCGAACAACTGGCAAGACTGCAAGCCGCAACGAATGTTGACCCTATGGGAACCAATCCGTTAGAGGTGAATCCTCCAGAGGGTGTTGGGTACCGAATATGGGACCCAAACGCCCAGCAATGGCGACCAGAGACGCCGCAGGAGTTCACCTATCGTACGCAGACCGTCCCCATCCGTGACCTTGCAAGGGGTGATGTGCAGGGATGGCGGTACGGTGTTGATATTGCATCCGGGCAACCGTTACAGACACAGGGGACAGATGCTCAGGGCAACCCGATATTTTTGGACCAGCAACAAGCGATAGAACAAAGACTAGCGCAGGAAACCCTTGGCACGTCGCCTGGGGCGAAAGCAAACATGCAACAGTACTGGGGGCAGTCCCTTAACCCTATGCAGCAACGGGCAGTTGAGGACATGGCTGCTATCGAGAATGATAGAAATGTTGCCCAGTGGCAGCGCACCAATCCTCAGTACGTCGGGCCGCAAGTGCCAACGTGGGCGACTGGTGTACTGCAGCAGACTCCTGGCGGCAGAGTGAATGTAGGAACGTTAGGGCAGCCGGGGAATGTGGTGCGTCCGGCAAGCGCAACGCAATGGGCTAACTGGTCTCCGTCAGAACAGGCGGGTTACACCGGGCTTGTGGGGGCGCAGAAGGGCAAGTACGTTCCCGATGAACTGGCACGCATGCAACAGATGTGGGGTGGTAGTGCGCCAGGACAACAGGCAAGGCGGCTCGTAAGGAGTTTCTAGGTGGACGAACTAGAGCGAGATTTGCTGGCTTACAGGTTAAAGGAGATGGAGCGCATCGACCCTAAGAGAGCGCGTCGTCTGATGTACGAGAATCCACAGTTGCTTATGGCTCGCAAGGAAGCGGCTATATCGGCATTACAAAGGAGAATGGGTTATGCCGGTCAATAAGAAACGTATGGCGGCTCTGCAAAAGCAGTACGGAACCAAAAAAGGTAAAGAGATATACTTCGCAATGGAGAAGCGTAAGAAGAAATGACCAAGGTGCGATGTGCGGGTTGCCGAAAGTTGTTCGCCCAAGGGTTAGACGGGAATAACTATCGGCTTGAGGTTGAGTGTCCCCGTTGTGGTAGACTTAACGTATATGAAGCGGGACAACCTATTGACGCCCATGCTATGATTAAAGTAGTGGAGTAGACACCTTAACAGTTGAATAGGAGTGCTCTCAAGTAGCCCGTTTTTAGCCGCAAGGCCGAAGGCGGGCTTTTGTTTTTCTACGAATAACCGGGAACCACTAGTAAAGTGCTACCGGATAGAAGGAGAATCGATGACAACCGAACAATGGACTAAACCTCCAGAGGATACTGTTCCCGTACAGGAACCCGTGAAGGAGGAGGTCAAGGCAGAAGTCAAGCCAGCCAAGACCTACACTGAGGCCGAATACAAGGGGATTCAGAGGTCATTGAACAAACTCCAGGGTGAGTTGGAACAGGCCAAAGCGGTAGGGGCATCACTGGATGAGGTCAAGAACCTGCGAGAAGAAATCAGGGCCATCAAAGGTGGGCTTGAACTGGTAATCCAGAACTACGGCAAGATTGAGGGAACCGAGGGTTACGAACCTTTGGCACCACAGTATGCCAGATTGACAGCGGCGCAGGCGCAGGAACAGGCGATTAGGATAACTAACCAGAAGCAGATAGACGAGACGGTAGCGGACATCAGGGAACTGGCAGAAGATGCGGGATTGGAGACTAACGCACCGGAACTTAAGGATGTTTGGAAGGCTCCAACGGCCAGAGAGGCTCTGGTGATGGCCCGCCGCATAATCAAGAAGATTGAGACTGAGAAACTGGAACAGAAGGTCAAGGAAACCCTCCGTGAAGAATCCAAGAAATCCCGACAGGAGTTGGGACTGGACTCGGCGGATACATCAACCCCGTCAGGGAAGCGAGGCGGCAGGAGACCCTCCGTTGAGGAGTTACATGCTACTCCCGCAGTTGAGGCGATGAAGAAGTATTCCAGCGGCGAGTGGTCGGATAAGTAATGGGTGACCAGGAGTTCATAAAGAAGGTGATAGGGGCGAATCCCCTGAAGAAGCCAAGGTACGTCAGGCGACACCACTGTAATAGTCCACGGTGCCACATGAGGACTGTCTTGGCCTACCAACTCACAGACGACCTTGAGACTGAGACTGGTGAGTTCTTTCAGGTCAGGGGTTGCCAGTGGGTTCTTGGTGAACCACAACTAGGATACGAGAAGAAGAAGTGGTTCGGGAACACGGTGGTGTGTCCGGTGTGCGGAACATCGACGAAGTTACTTATCGACAAACCTATCTCGTGGGAGAAGATTGAAACGTCACAACAAGAGAGGAAAGCAAATGCCAGCTAAGCAGATGTTACCGCAGGAACTCAAGCCGAGTGATGTGAAGAAGATATTCGATGGAACGAAATCAGGGGTTGTAGTTTCCGGTGTGGTAGGAACGCCGGATGCGCCTCTGTACGTTAAAGGGGAACCAGAGTTGACTCCAGAAGAGGAAATAGAGGTACGTGTGTTACGCGCTCTACTACTCAAGTGGATAGACCCGCCTAAATTGTCCGAGAGGTCAAAACCCGAAGACGACAGACGTATGGTGAATCGCAAGGTTCAGGGGCAGTCGCTCCAAGAGATACGCCGGTTCTTTGAGTTAGAACTTACGGATGACGTGGTGTACGCGTTGAGGCGCAAGTATAACGACATTAGCCCGTAAGGAGAAGATACATGGCAACAACTGGTGCAACTGAGTTTATCGACCTTACCACAGCCGATAAATACCTGGAAGAAAAGTGGTCAAAGATGGTCACGGCGGCTCGTGACCAGAACTTTGTGTTCGCGGGCCATGTGAACACAGAGTATCGTTCTGAACTGAAGAAAGGACAAATCCTTCGGATACAGAACAAGTCGCACTTCACGGCACAATCCAAGACTATTAACTCGGCCATCTCGTTTGAGACTGTTACCGAGACAGAAGCCACCATCACCATCAGTAACTACTACTACTCGGCCTTCGCATTGGAAGATGTGATTAAGCCGATGGTCAGTGTTGACCAGGTGAACCTGTACGTGCCGGAACTGGGTTATGCCCTGGCTCTACAGGAGGACGACAATCTGGCGGCTTTCGTAGACGACTTCAGTCAATCAGTCGGTACGTTGGGCGTTGAACTGACCTACGATAACCTCGTAAGGGGCGACCAGTACCTCAACGATGCTAACGCACCGCAAGAGGAAAGGGTTCTGATAATCAGTCCTGCACAAAAGGCTGGTTTCTTGAAGCTCGACCAGTTCATACACAAGGACTACGCCGACATCCGCAAGGGTCTGGTTGGAAACTGGATGGGTCAATATCCCATCTTCGTCAGCACCAACGTCGAAGGAACCAATGCGGCCGGACATGACAACTGCATGATGCACAAATCGGCTATAGGCCACATCACGCAGATTGAGCCTACCGTCAAGTCCTACTGGGATATCGACTACTTTGCGGCCAAGTTCGCTGCCCTGACGACCTGGGGTACTTCCGAGATTCGTGATGACCACGGTGTCTGGATGAAAGGGGCCTAATTAAATAGACGGTTGGGCGATAAGCCTACTCCAAGACCGTCGCAAAATAAGGTGAGGAGAAACTAATGAGAAACCTTTGGATTGAGAAAGATGCCGAGATGCGGGCTGACGCTGCGCATGGGGCAAACATGAAGGGGAGGTGGCAAGAAGACCAGGTACACTTCAAGGACGACTTTACCGACGACACGTTGGCAACTGATAAGTGGCTGGCGACGGTTACTAATGCCACGATAGCGGTTGACCACTCAACCTATGCTGGTGGTACTGCCCTTGTGACCACGGATACCACGGATAACGAGTCCTCGTTCCTTGCGACACCGCTGGCGTGGGAAGATGACCTTAATGCTGTGGCGGAGTTCAGGTTCCTGGTAACCGACGTATCCGGTGTAGCAGTGTTTGTGGGGTTCAGTGATGCCACTTACGAGACTACGCCCGATATGCCCATTGACTACTCTGGCGGAACGCTGGCTGCGGCTGCAACTAATGCAGTTGGTGTCATCGTAGATGCTGGTGATTCGGTCAATGGTGTGTCCAGCATTGTTGCTGTGGGTGTAAATGCCGGAACCTTGGAAACGGCAATAGATTCCGGTACAGACTGGGCTGATGGCGAGTGGCATACTATCAGGGTGGAGCTTGACCCCGATGGGGACGCGGTTTTCTACCTTGATGGTGTAAACTTCGGCACGACCATGTTCACGGCGGTTGCGTCGGGAACAAAGATGTGCGTCATAGCCGCAGTGTGCAACAGGGATGCAGCTGCGGACACCGTGTACTTCGACAAGATAGAAGCATGGGAAGACAGAGAAAGTTAGGGGGTTAGGTGATGGCAGATAGAATTATGGTCTGGCACGTACCAACTCTCCCTGCTGTAACTCCTGTGTTCTATGCCGACAGGGATTACAAAGCGGTTGCTCTACGGATATACGCTGCTCGCGCCCCAGGTGCGGGCGACTTGACCGTGGATATACTCGATGACGGCGTATCAATCATGGATTCCAATACGGCCCAGACCGCTGGTTTCAAGTTTGAAAATGCCTACATCGAGTACAACACTTTGGTGGGTGCGTTTACAGTGAACGAACTCGTCACGGGTGATTCGTCCGGTGCGACTGGTTATGTACGGGAAAACTCAACGGGAAAGCTAGTCCTTTACGACCCTAGCGCTACCAAGTTTACCGTAGGTGAAACCATCAATGGTAGTAGTTCAAGCGCATCGGCGGTAGTTACTGCCTACGTGAAAGAAAAGCACCAGTACCTACATGGTACGACTGCTGGTCGGTCGCACGCGATACTACCGAAGAACGCAACGGCGGAAGAGGCGGCTCAGGACTTCATAACAAGTGTGGAGATAGATGAGGGTTCATGGGTGTCACTGTCACTCCTGGACGCGGCGGGCGCAAGCGGGATTACTGTCCAACTCGAACTCGACGCCCTATCCGTAAGTACGGAAACTAGACCGTGGGCAGAATAGCAACCCAAAATAACGTAAGTAAGTAGGAGGACAAAATGGGTTACATAGAATACACAACTGGAATACAGCCGGATACGTTTTCGGCTGACGATGCCTATGCAAAGGTGCAAGGTACACGAGACGGTGCGCCGTTTAGCGCGGACTGGGTGCTGGCGAGGTGTCTGGAAGGTCGCGTCTTTATTGCTAACGCGGGGGTTCTAACGGCGCCAATAACCTTTGGCGCTGGCACGATTGATTCCACCGAGTACGACTTGCACCTCTCTGTGCCGAGTGGTACTACCGTAGGAATACTGAGCGTAGACGTGTTTCTTGAGGTAGTCGGCACCAACGCCATCCTGGAAGGGCTGGCAATATCCGGTACAGGTTCAACCTGTGGTGCAGGTTCTGCGATTACTCCAAGGAACTACCGTAGTGATGCCCCGTATACCTCAAACTGCGTCATCACGGCGGCTGCGACTGCAACAAGTGGCGTGGCAATCACCGGTGTCGAGTTCTTCCGTTTCGGCTACAACAAGATTGAAACGGTGACTAGTGCCGGAGACTCGTCTGGTACCTTGTCCCGCAAGTTCAGCTGGAACCACAAGGATGCCGGTCAAATGCCGATACTTGTCGGCGCTGCGCAGCTTGGCGTTTACTGTGGCGCTCAGGCAGGGCAGGGCTTCATCACCGTGTCCTACGTTGAGGTTCCCAGCACTCGCGTAAGCTAACAACTGAATAGGTAAGTCTTAAAGAGTATGGAGGGGGGAGGCTGAACTTCCCCCCTCGGAGAAGGCGAATGAAGGTCTGTCTGGTTGTCTACGACAATGATTCATACATACACCACTTCCCGATGGGGCTTGGTTATATTGCCTCTGCGTTAAGAAATGCAGGGCATGAAGTTGGCATCTACAATCAAGACTTATACCACTACCCCGAATCGCATCTTACCGAATACCTGACCCACAACCGCTATGACGCGGTAGGACTAGGTTTCGTAGCGGGCTACTACCCCTACCGGAAGATGCTCAAGATTTCAGCGGCTATCAATGCCGTCCCCAACCGTCCGTTCTATATCATAGGCGGGCATGGTCCTGCGCCAGAACCAGAATACTTCTTGAAGAAGAGTGGTGCCGATGTGGTTATGATAGGAGAGGGCGATGTTTCCATAGTCAACCTTATCAATGCTCTGGCGAACAAGACCAGTCTGTCTACTGTATACGGTATAGCCTACATGGACGAAGGCATACTGGTACAGACACCACGACAGGCATTGATTCGTGATATTGATTCCATCCCCTTCCCTGCGTGGGACTTGTTTCCTATGGACTACTATGGCCTGTTCCGCATAGGCAATGTCACTCAGAACAGGGACAGGGTAGGCATAGTCCTGTCGGGCAGGGGTTGTCCGTTCCACTGCAACTTCTGCTACCGCATGGATGAAGGGTGCCGTGTCCGGTCTAACGAAAGCATCCTCTCCGAGATGGCGGCTCTCAAGACTGATTACCACATGAACTTCATCTACTTCTGCGACGAACTGTTAATGACTTCGGTACAGAGGACTGTGGAGTTTTGTGAAGCGGTGTTGGAGTCGGGGTTGGACTTGCCGTGGGCCTGTAACGGTAGGTTGAACTTCGCCAAGCCTGAAGTCATAAAGCTGATGAAGAAGGCCGGATGCAAGTTCATTAACTACGGCATTGAAGCGGTAGACGACGATGCTCTCAAGACGATGCACAAGGCATTGACCGTAGACCAGATAGTACACGGCACCGAAGCGACACTGGCCGAAGGTATCGCCCCAGGATTCAACATCATCTGGGGGAACATAGGCGAAACACGAGAAGTCTTGCAGAAGGACGTTGACTTCCTGTTGAAGTACGACGACCAGGGGCAGTTCAGGACTATACGTCCGGTAACACCTTATCCTGGCACACCGCTGTACGACCATGCCATAAGGAAGGGGTTGCTCAAGGGGGTTGAGGACTTCTACGAGAACAAGCATATCAATCAGGACTTGGTGTCGGTCAACTTCACCAACCTGTCCGATGAAGATTTCAATGAGGCCTTGCGTGACGCTAACTCTACCTTGATTACACGCTACTACGAGAAGCTACAGGAGAAGATGATGGCAACGTGCCGCAACCTTTACACAGAGAAGAATGTAGCCTTCAGGGGGTTTAGGCAATCGTGAGGCTTACCATTGTAGGCAGAGGCCCGTCGTGGATAGAGTGCCCCTTCGACACTGAGGAGTTGTGGGCTCCCGTGACGTGCCTGACCGTGGACAAACTGAAGGACAGGCATTTTACCAAGTTGTTCTTCTTCGATGACCGTTCTTGTCCCGATATCGCAAAGGGTCTGGTTATTGCTAAAGAGCGCGGCATACCCGTTGTTAGTTTGCTCAGTGACATTGGCGAAAGATACCCACTCAGGGATGTAATAAGGGACTGCCGTTCCTCTTACTTTCTCACCTGTGTGTCCTTCATGCTGGCATATGCCATACACCTCAAGTACAAGAAGATTCACCTTTACGGGCTTGACCAGGGCCCGTCGTGGGAGTTACAGCAAGGCAAACCCCACGTATGTTTCTGGGCAGGTTTTGCTATGGGTAGAGGCATAGAAGTCACTATGGGCAGAGGTTCTCTCAGGTGGGCGTACAACGTTGGTGAGAAACCTACTGTCGAGCCGTTTGAAGTGCCGGTAGAAGATAGGTTGGTGAGTAGCCTGTGCGTGTAAGTGTTATCGTGCCAAACTACAACTACGAGAAGTATATCGGGCGGACTATACGGAGCCTGCTGGCACAAAACTTCCCGCGCAGCGACTACGAGGTTATCGTGATTGACGACGGTTCAACCGATAAGTCACTGACAGTTCTGGAGCCGTACCTGGGGCAGATTGAGGTTGTAACTCAGTCGCACAAGGGACAGGCCAGCGCGTGTAACGAAGGGTTCCATAAGGCACAGGGCCAGTATATTGTGAGGGTAGACTCGGATGATTACGTGAACACTAACTTCCTGTTGGTGGAGAGTCTATTCATCGAACACAACAAGGGCTTTAGTGGTGTGTGTTGCGACTACTATAAGGTAGACGAGTGGGGCAACATCCTGTCAAGGGGCGACGCCGTGAAGGAACCGATAGCCTGTGGCGTGATGTTCCGGCACGAACGGTTACTGGCTGCGGGGTTCTATAACGGGGATGTGCCGCTATGGGAAGAGCAAGAGTTCATGCAACGGTATCTTCCGGTGAACGATGTGTACCACCTACCGTTGCCGCTGTACAGATACTTTCAGCATAGCGGGAGTCTAACGCATAAGGAGAAGGAATGTTAATTGCCGAAGTCGGCCACAACCACAATGGCGATATGTCCATTGCCAAAGAGCTTATCCGGTGTGCCAAGAACAGCGGTGCGGATGTGGTCAAGTTCCAACTATATGATATAGACAAGATTGTTCCACTAGACCATGAGTGGTACTGGGACTTGCAGCGTGGACAGGTTTCGTGGAGTCAGTGGTTGGAAATCGTGGATGAATGTAACAGGTTGGGCATAGAGTTCATGGCTTCGGCCTTTGATGTGGAGCGCGTTGGCTGGTGTGAAGAAGTTGGGATGAAGCGGTATAAGGTGGCCAGCCGCAGCATCTACAACGAGGAGTTGCTGGAGGCTATCGTGCAGACCGGCAAGGATGTACTTATATCCCTTGGCAAAGTGAATGGAAGGGGAATCCCAAAGCTACCGCCAACAACGAAAGTAGGTTACCTATACTGTATAGCCAAGTACCCCGTTGCGCTTGCGGAGTTGAAGCTAGGAAAGGTTGATTGGAACAAGTACGCAGGGTTCAGCGACCACACTATGGGCATAGAAGCGGCGATGGTGGCAATATCAAGAGGGGCGGACATAATCGAGAAGCACTTTACTCTATCAAGGGCGATGGATGGTTGTGACCATGCAGGAAGCATGGAACCTGACGACCTTGCCAAGTTGTACCACTTCGCCAACAAGGTTAGGGAGATGGCATGATTTACTGCTACGACATAGACGGTACAATCTGCGAATCCACCGACGGTTACGAACAGACTCGCCCGTTACGGAAAGCTATTGAACGGGTGAACCAACGGTACCTTGATGGCAACTACATCATCCTTAATACGGCTAGGGGAAGCGTAACTGGTGAAGACCATCGCAGGCTAACGGAACGCCAGCTTGCTGAGTGGGGTGTGCGCTACCACGAGTTGCATATGGAGAAACCCTATGCCGATATTTACATAGACGATAGGGCGGAGAAGCCCGTAAAGACAATGGCAATCATACAGGCACGTATGGATGCTACCAGGCTTCCTGGCAAGGTTCTGTTAGATATCTGCGGCAAGCCCATGCTGGCGCACGTAGTGGATAGCGTGAGTGAGGTCTTGGATGTGGTTATTGCTACTACTGAGAACAGCCCTGAGATTATCGACTACTGTAAGGCTCACGAGTTGCTGTACTACGTGGGCAGTGAGTATGACGTACTCGACAGGTACTATGAAACAGCCATACAGTACCGGACGGATGTGATTGTGCGGGTGACTGGCGACAACCCTTTAATAGAGCCCGATATGCTCAGGAAGTTGGTCAGGTTCTACGAGGACGGCGACTACGATTGGGCGGCTAACTGCCGGTTAAAGACTACCTTCCAGATAGGCAATGACGCAGAGATAATGTCGTTCAAGGCTTTGGAGACGGCATGGTTGAACGCCATAGAGCCGTATGACAGGGAACACGTTACATCATTCATCTACAATCACCCGGACATATTCAAGTTAGGGGTGCTGGAGAACGATACCAACCAGTCGCATCTTCGATGGACGGTAGATACCGAAGAAGACCTGAACCGAATAAGGACGTACAAGGAGAGTGGAAGATGACAGATTTGAGAGTGAGGAGCCAAAAGACAAGACAGTGGGCTGATGCGTTGGGGGATGCCGATGGGCGTGTAGCCGTAACCAGTGGCGGTAAGTTGGAGGTCTTTTCAACTACTACAGCCATTGCGTTAAGCCTTGCGACCACGATGAAGAATAGGACGCAGGGGAGGCCGTGGCGATTGAGGAGGGTGGGCGTGACCTTTAGTACCGCCCCGACCACGTCGCAGAGCATCACGGTTACGCAGAGCATTGGGGGAGAAACGGGGATGCGCCCGTTGACGGTTATCTTCTCCAACAACCCGTCGCTAACATCGGCAACATCGGTGGAATACATATGGGATGCTCCGGGCCGCGAGATGTTTCCTGGCGATGAGGTGACGATGGCGTACACGAATACCGATACTAGAACAATCAAGGCTGAGATTGTCTGCGAGGTGCTATAGTGGGAACAACGTATCTAAATGGAATACCGACTGAGACAGGGGCCTTTATCATTGAGGGGGCAAGTTCCCTGCTCGACGATATTGCTCTTGGCGTAGGTAGTGCTTCACCCGCTTCCTTCCTTTGGGAGACAGCCGACGATAATGCCAATGAGTTCATAATCAATCTTCCCGCAGGCGGTGCGGTTGACGTTCCGGTTATCGCCATAGGCCAGGGTATCAAAGGCGTTGACCTTGGGCTCTACAACGGCGTGGTTGACCCGCGCATTGCCCTGTTCGGCATAGGCGCACGTACAACTGGCACTATACTGGAGTTCCGCAAAGCAAGGGGAACGATTGCCGCGCCTACTGCTATTACTACTGGCGACGACCTCGGTTCCATCACTGCCTACGGATGTGTAGCGAATGGCGAGTACGTAAAGGCTGCGGCGATTGTACTTGATTCCGAAGGTACGATAGCCACAACCAGACTGCAAGGAATCATACGGTTCCAGACTGGCACCAATGCCGCACCGAGTGTCTTTGCTGATAGACTTACCATTGACTCGGATTACGTAACCGTGGCTGGCAATCTAACGGCGAGTGCGGTTCTGGGTACGTACCTTCGTGGCGGGGCTACGACTTCGTACTTAGAAAGTGTAGTCTCAGATACGGCGGCAATACTCTTCAAGATGAATGATGCTGGAGTTGGCGGCGTGGAAATCGCTCGGATGCAGGCCGCTGCCGACCCCTACTTCCAGATAGGTTGCAATCATGCCAACGTGTCCATCAATACCGTTACCGACGGCCTTGTTCTGCAAATGGCTCCTACGGGCGCAGCCGCTGCAGCGGGCCAGGGTTTTGGGATGTCGTGGAAGATTGGTAATGATGTCAACCCTTCTCAGGTTGAGGAACGCGGCTCGATAGACCTGGTGCTACAAACTGCAACCAACGCTGCTGAGGATGCTAGTTACATCGTCCAGGCGATGGTCAACGGGGCGATGGCGACGGTGCTATCAGTCGGCGGTTATGCCGGAGTGAGCAAGCTCGGTTTCTACGCTGCGGCTCCGGTAGCCAAAGCCGGTGCCTATACCCAGACCTATGCCACAGCAGACAAAACTCATGCCGCTGTCACCCAGTCGACCCCTCCCGCCGGAGGGACAGGAGCAACGGAAGGAGCATATGATACCGCGGCGAACAGGGACTTAATGATTGCGAGTATCACTGCTGGGGCTGTTGACCTCTTGGATTTGAAACAACTCGTTAATGCCCTTATTGATGACCTTCAGGCCGTGGGCCTGGTTGGTTAAGGAGTAAAGAACATGCAAGTAACTTTCGACGTACCCGGCTCCGTAGCTACGGAGTTAAACGACATAGCCCATGACGCAGGCTTTTACAATGCGAAGCTCATGACGATAGCCTACTGGAAAGCGACCCTTCTAGCGGCAAGGCAGAAGGCGCTATCGGCAACCGTCCCTAATGCCAATACCGACGACGTAGTAATAAGTTAAAGGGGGAACTTCATGGAACCTAAGACCTTGAATCTGGAAGACTTGATTAAGGAACGGGATGCTCTTATCGCCCAGGCCAATATGCTGAACGGGGCGATGCAGCTTACCAATGCACTTATCAAGAAACTGACTCCAGAGGAACCGCCTATCGCAGAGGATGCCCAGAAGGAGTAACCAATGGGAACAACAACTTACGCAGTCTTGCGCCAGAACCTGATGAAGATGCTCCACGTCTCACGTACCGGCACGTGTACGACTATCGGAGCTGCGGCTGGGGCGACACTTATCTCTACCGACCTCCAGAAG
>Ga0180007_10005460_pt1 | contig 12828 bp, 6 predicted proteins | sample MM_PC_MetaG_FD_121122 | JGI IMG/M metagenome (GOLD analysis project Ga0180007, IMG submission 121122) | Groundwater microbial communities from the Aspo Hard Rock Laboratory (HRL) deep subsurface site, Sweden - MM_PC_MetaG | ecosystem: Environmental > Aquatic > Deep subsurface > Groundwater... | reverse complement strand
TTAATTCTTCTGATGTTTGCCGGCAGTTCCTTTGTTTCAGGTTTTATTTTGGTTGATCAGGCGCGCGCGGTCGAAGATACAATGGATCCGCGGGAATTGCAATTGAAAATTCCTTTCGGTCAATTCAGTGATCTGGGAAAAATTCAAGAGGTGACTGCAAAGAAGAAAAATCCGTTGACAGGAGAAGATGAAACTTATAAATTCATTGAAATTCCGTGGCTGGCGAAATATATCGGCAATGTATATCGCTATGGAGTGGGTCTGGGATCAATCATTGCCGTGCTCGCATTGATGCTCGGAGGACTGATGTATATGTCCGCGGGTTTGAGTCCGGCGATGGTCGGCCGCAGCAAGCAAATAATGTTAGGCGCTGTCACGGGATTGGTTTTGCTTTTGGGTTCTTATATAATGTTGTATGTGATAAATCCGAATTTAATTCAGCTGAAGCCGATTCAGGTGGAAATAGTAAAAACCGCGGTAATGGTGGGCGAGACTTCTTGCAGCGTTCTCGGCAATGCCGATCAGCCGGTTTATAAAAGTGTGGAAGTCGATCCCACGAAAAGCGGATCAAAAGGAACCTCGGGAGCGACCTGGAATACGAGCAAAGAAACTTGCGGTGAAACATTTCCCGTGAGACTGAAAGCGGGTGTGGAAAAGAAAGGTGAGTTAACGGTCGGCGGACAGACTTGCATGAGCGATTATTGTGAAAATGAAAATTTATCTTGTATCAATGATATTGCGACCGGAAAGAGAAGTTGCAAGAGTGTATTTATTAACGGCTCGATTACAATTCCAACCGCAGTGGATTCGTTACTTTGCGGTAATGCTCTGGGAGCGGCTGCCTTAGGGTTGAAACTTTCCGAAGGTTTTTATCTGGACAGTTTAAAATTGGTTTATCGCTCTCCCGGAACTACTGACTGGAAGCCTTTATCCGAGCCGATTGCGCTCGCTGAAGGAGGAAAAATGCAAACATCTTACGGTATTGAAAGAAAAGATTTGATCGGCGCTGTTAGACTGAAAGATATGCCGGCGAATACGCAACTAGCGTTGGAAATTGAAGTAAATAACGCATCTTTGGTTTTATTACCGACAATTGACAAGACTTTTGTCGTTTCCGCCGATTCCGGTGATCCGAAATTGGCGACCAGTGTTGCGCCGATTATCGCTTGTCGGAGTGGATCGCCGGCTGTTTCAATTTATCAGCGCAAGCAACATCTCGCGAGCAAGGAAATCTCCATTGGGGATGCGGCAAAAATTTGGAAAATAGTTCCTCCGGAAAAAACGCTGACAGTGGGAGCTCTGAGAGCATCAACATCGGGCGTAAAATGGGATATTAATATTACGGCGAATTTTTTCAACTGCAAGAAAGATTTGGGAACTGTTGAGTTTAAAGAGCCGGGTTGCTCGGCACTTTCCGTTATTGGAAATTGCGAGGGAGCTGGCGTGGGCAACACTTGTGTAAGGGAAGAAAGTAGCACTGTGTTCAGTCAAGGTCAATCGATAACAAGAAAAGTGAAAGTTCCAATTCCAAATGCTTGTCCAGCACCATTGATATGTAATGTTGAGGCTGAAGTATGTTCCTGCGGTTCAGCAAACACCAGCTGTGTAAGCGATGCAAGTTGTTCGGCAGAAAATTATTGCAATTTTAATATTTGTTCTCCAAGAGATGGCAATAAAGGCGACTCATGTCAACCGGGAAAAGTTTTTAAGGAAGCTGATGGCAGTTTATCCGCCATTCAAGTTTGTAAATATAATAGCGCCGGCGGATCGGCAGGATTGATATGTGATGCAAATTTGCCGAATACGACAAATGTATGCGTTGACGGACCAAAGCAATGTTCCAGTGAAGATGACTGCAAGGCGTTGCCGTATAAAGATGCTGATTGCACGGCCGGTTATTGTGATTGCGATGATGATGATGATGCCTGTGCCGGACTTCAGCGAGATGGAAGTTTTTATCGGTGCGCGGAAAATAAATCAGATGAATTGTATGGAGGCGCAGATTCCTGCGTATTAAAACCAGTTGTCGGCTCTGGAGAGAATTGTGATCCAGAGGATAAGTGGGCTTGCGTTGCCGGATATTTTTGCGGAGATGAAATAAATAAATGCGTCAAAGCGCCGGTAGCCTGCATAGATGATACTGGTGAGGAAGCTGACTATATTTGCGTTGATTATGCTGGTGATGTAGAGGTTTATGCGGGCTGGGGCAGGCCGGCTGATAACCAATCCTGGACAGGAGATTGTCAGAATGGATATTGCAATTGCGATGATGATGATGAGTGCGCAGACGGATATACTTGTATAAATAATATTACAGACCTATATAATAGTAATGGGACTTGCGCGGTCGTGGAAAATTAAAATAAATAAAAAAATATGCAATACAAAATGCCATTTAATTATTTGATAAATCCCGGACATTCGGCTTGCGCCGGATGCGGGGAAATTCTGGCCATGCGGCATGTCCTGCAGATCGCCGGCAGAAATACGATAATTGCCAATGCGACCGGTTGCAGTGAGGTGACGACTTCGCGTTTTCCCATGTCTTCATTCAAAGTTCCGTGGATTCACGCCAATTTTGAAAATGCGCAGGCGGTTGCGAGCGGAATTTCAGCTGCTTTGAGGCAAAAGGGAATGGAAGATCAGGTGAATGTGATCGCGTGGGGCGGAGATGGCGCGACTTTTGACATCGGACTGGGTTTGATTTCCGGGAGCTGGGAACGGCAGGAAAATATTTTGTATGTTTGTTTTGATAATGAAGCGTATATGAATACCGGAATTCAGGCGAGTGGCGCGACGCCGGAAGGCGCGAATACGACTACGACTCCGCCGGGAAAAAAATCAACCGGTGATGATAATTTGAAAAAAGATATGCCTGCGATTGCGCTGGCGCATCATTGCGTGTATGTTGCCACTGCGACAGTCGGCAATATTATTGATTTGCAGGAAAAAGTGAAAAAAGCGCTGAGCATGAAAGGACCGAAATATTTGCAAATTCTCGTCACTTGCGTTCCCGGCTGGTACACTGATTCCAAAGACACGATCAAAGTGGCGCGATTGGCTCAGCAAACCGGAATTTATCCGATAATTGAATATGTGAACGGCGAACTGACCGGAGCGGCAAAATGTCCGAGGCCGAAACCGCCGATTGAAGAATATTTGAAATTGCAGGGCAGATACAAACATTTGTTCAAGTCGGATGAAGGAAAGAAAGTAGTTGCCGCGCTTCAGCGCATAGCTGAAGAGAATGTTCGGAAATACGGATTATAGTTTGTATTTGATAATCGTAATAAAAAAACGCAGGGGCTGAACATGTTCAGCCCCTGCGTTTTTTGCGGCGTTTTTTTGTTGCTACGAATTCGTGAATTATCATTCCCCAATTACGGATTTATTAATTGTCACACTGAGCCTGAAAGCCTGTCCCGAGTCGCATCGAGGGGAAGCGTGCTCCCTAAAATAACCATTTGACAATAAATAAAGTTTGTTGTATTATTCGGATAATATAATTAATTCATAATTCAAATACAATGAAAACCGAAAAGACAATCAATGCTTTTTTGAAGAAGTTTTCTCTGCCTCAGAGAATGACCGGGTTTTCTTTTGTCTTCAAAAATCGGTTTGCCGATGCTAATTTTAGCGCGGGATTTGTTCTCAACTTTGTTTTGAATTATGAGTTTTTTCCTCATTATTCTCGATAACAGAGTTCGAGCGAAATCCCGCGCTAGTCGCGGGATTTTTTGTTGAAATCACAAACAGGAACGGAACGCGAAAAAGGAGGTATCCAATGTCAGACTGGGAAGAAGAAAAAATCACGGAAGAAGAACGAAAAGCCAATTTTCTCATCATGAGTCTCAAAAATTTTCTGGATCTTCTCGGCTCAAAGAGAAATGAAGTGCTCATAATTTTCAGCGTTCTGGTTCTTTGTCAGGGAATATCGCTAATAATACCATATCTTTTTAAACTTATATTTGATGATCTGCCGACAGCGGTTTTGGCGGAAGAAGTATCCGCGAAAATTGTTTGGCTGATCATCGGCATGGCTGCATTGCAGATGCTCCATGCCTTGATTCTCAGGCTCTTCGTGAAAACGAAGATGATTAAAATAGTGATTTATCTGGAAAACCATTGGCCTGTGATCGCGCACAAGAAATTGATGGATCTGTCGCCCGGATTTCACGAAAAAGAAAATACCGGAAAAAAAGTCGGAAAAATAGAAAAAGGCTGCGACAAGATGATTCAACTTTTGGTTGATCTGTTCTGGCATTTTCTACCGAAATCGTTTTATCTCATTATAAATATTGTATTTGTACTTTTCATTGATTGGCGCATCGGACTGTTTTTTACCCTTCCGATTTTTATCGCGATCACTATTATGTATCGCTGTATGATAAAATTTTTTGATGAATGGGAAAAATGGGAAAAGCAAAAAGAAGAATCAAGCGGCATTTTTTGTCAATCGCTCATTAATGTTCGAACCGTGCAGGGATTTGTCCAGGAAAAAAGGGAAAATTCTCGCTTGCGTAAAATTCGCGATTCCATGGCTGAGCTTGATATCAGCGTGAGCGTGCGCCTTGACCGGCTTTTCCTGTATGTGAATCTTATTTTGAACTTCGCTTTTTCCGGGAGCATCATTCTCGGTATTTATCTGGCGCTGACAAAGCAGACATCAGTGGGAAATATCGTTTTTGTCATAGCGACCGGCACCGGATCGATAGACAGTATCATTATGCTGGTGGAATCGTATTATCAGATTCTCAGAAAATTTGTGACAGTGAATCGGATGAAAGCGCTTTTGGATGAGCGGCCGGATATTGAAAATCGCGGGAACAAGATAGGCTCGGTTGTCGGCGAGATCAAGGTGAACAATGTTTCCTTTGTGTATTCGCAAAAAACAGAGCCGGTGCTAAATCAATTTTCCTTGAAAATATCGCCGAAAGAAATGGTAGCGCTCGTCGCTCGTAGCGGAGAGGGCAAGACAACGCTTGTTCGGTTGATCTGCCGGATGTATGATGTTGCTTCGGGAGAAATTTTGCTCGACGGTCGCGACATTCGAGAATTTGATCTGTATGAATATCGCAAACTTTTTGCGATCGTTCAGCAGGATGTGGATATTTTTGACGGATCGTTGCGTGAAAATATTATTTATCCGTATGTTGATTCCACTTCGGAACAGGTTCATCGGGCGATCAAAGCATCTTATCTGAATTCGCTTTGCGACAACTCGGAGCGTTGTCCGGAGGGAATTGAAACTCAAGTGGGCGAGCGAGGAATTCGTTTGTCAGGCGGTGAACGCCAGCGCGTCGGCATTGCCCGCGCGTATATTGCTCTTTTGAATGGCGCAATATTTCTCATTCTCGACGAAGCGACTTCCAGCCTGGATTCCGAAGCTGAACGCGCGATTCAAGAGATGATTGATCAGTTGCGCGGTGAATTGAACATTTCAATCATTGCGATCGCGCATCGTCTGTCCACCATTAAAATGGCAGACACAATATATGTGATAAATGACGGCCGAGTGGAAGAGAGCGGCAATCACAAAACACTTCTCAACAAGAATGGACTCTACGCAAAGCTGGTGGAATTGCAAGCCATCGGCGCGCTCAGAGACTAAAAGAAAAAATAAACCGCCGGTTACAAAGTAATCGGCGGCGTTTTTTTTGTTGCTGATAATTTGCGAATTGTAATGTTGTTGCTACCACCGCAGCGTGCGGGGTTCCGCTCACAGCGGAACGAATTCACCACCGCAGCGTGCGGGGTCCCGCTCACAGCGGTGATCTCGGATTTCTGATTTAGAATTTAGTATTTCATTCAATTGAATCTCAGGCGCAAAATTTTGCGCCTCTAAGTTTAAATCGGTTGTTATATGTTCCCCCGCTCTTCGCGAAGGGCGGGGTTCCATGAATAGTGCTCCTTGTTCCATGCTATGTGTTATGTGCTATGTGTTCCATGTTCCATGTTATGTGTAGTGCTCCTTGTTTCTTGCTCTCTGCGAAAAAATATCCGCGCCAATCTCAAAGTGTCATAATCAACCGCGCCGTTCAAATAATCAAATGCGGGTTTTAAATATTCAACTCCGCAATCGTTGAACGCGGGAAAAACTTGATTGCAAACCGTTTCATCGGGACGAATGTGATCAATGGAAATTTCTCGTCCTTGTTTGGCCAAATTGTCCAGATGATTGATAATTGTGGATATTGCCATTTTTCTTTCTCTCGCCATTTCTTCCAATGATTTTTTTTGATTTAATAATTCAAATGTTATTTCTTCGGTCGCGCTTTTTCTTTTGATTTTGATCGGCGCGTCGGCAAACGGCCTGCCGGTCAAATCGTTTTCCGCGGCATAAGCGGAAATGATTTGCAGGAAAGAATCTCCGAATTTTTCCAATTTGCTCTGGCCGACGCCGGAGACTCGGGAAAAACTTTCTCGGTCAGTCGGAAAATGCCAGCACATTTCGCGGAGCGATTTGTCGCCGAAGATCACAAACGGAGGAACGCCCAGGGAATCGGCGATTTGTTTTCGCAGAGCGCGCAATTTTTCAAATAATCCGCGATCATATTCTTCATCATCTTGTTTTTCAAAGTTGGCTGTTTTCTTGCGCGAAAACAACATTGCTTCGGTGCCGGTCAAAAATTCTCTGCCGCTCGAAGTGGCGGAAATTATCGGATACATTCCCGCATCTTTTGTTAATAAGCCGCGCACGACAAGTTCGGAGATAACTTCCCTCAGAAAATCCGTTGAGAAAGTATTTGCCAAGTTGAAAATAGGGAGACGGTCATGGCCGAGATTTAAAAGTTTTTTATTTCTGCTTCCCCGCAAAACATCGACCAAATGTCCGCCGCCGAAACGGCCTCCGAGTTGAATCGCTCCACTGATGATCAATCGCGAAATTTCCGTCGCGTCAACCGTTTCTCTTTCCGCGACGCAGGAATCGCAATTACCGCAATTTTCTTCGTTATAAGTATCGCCGAAATAATTTAAAATTCTTTTGCGCCGGCAATCGTTGGTTTCCATGAATTCGATGACATCGCGCAATTTTTTTCGAGCCGTATTTTGCAAATTCAAATCAGTGATTTCATTGATGAAATATTCGTGTTTGTGCGCGTCTCCGCGGGAAAAAAATAAAACGCATTCGCTCGGCAAGCCGTCGCGGCCGGCGCGTCCGATTTCCTGGTAATAACCTTCGAGCGATTTTGGAAAAGTGTAATGCGCGACCAAGCGAACATTCGGCTTGTCAACTCCCATTCCGAAAGCGATTGTCGCGACAATTATATTGATTTCATCGCGAATGAATTTTTCTTGAGTTTGCTTTCGAATTTCCGGATCAAGTCCGGCGTGATAGGGCAGAGCGTTCATTCCGTTCGCGCGCAAATTCTCAGCCACTGATTCTGTTTCTTTTCGGGAAAAACAATAAACAATGGAAGAATCATCTTTGTATCGTTTCAAAAGTTGAAGCAATTTTTCAAATGCGCCGGATTTTTTTTCCACGCGAAGAAACAGATTCGGACGGTTGAATCCGGAAATGAAAACTTTTGCGTTTTGCAATCCCAGCTGATTTAAAATATCCTGCCTGACTTTTTCCGTGGCGGTCGCGGTCAGCGCGATTATTTTCGTTTGCGGAAAAAATTGTTTTAACATTTTCAGATTGCGGTATTCGGGACGAAAATCATGACCCCATTCGGAAATGCAGTGCGCTTCGTCAATAGCGATCAGACTCAAATTCATTTGATTTAACAAGATTTTGAAATTATCAAGAAATATTCTTTCCGGCGCAACATAAAGCAATTTTATTTTTCCGGCCATGGCATCATTTTGAATGCGATAAAGTTCATTCGATGACAATGAAGAATTCATGAATTCAGCGCTGATGCCGTCAGCTTTCAGCGCGTCCACCTGATCTTTCATCAGCGCGATCAGCGGAGAAACAACCAAGGTCATTCCGGACATCGCCAGCGCGGGCAATTGATAACAAAGCGATTTTCCGCCGCCGGTCGGCATTAAAACAAAATTGTCATTCCCGGCCAAAACACTGTCAATGACTTCCCTCTGTCCGGGACGAAATTTATTATAGCCGAAATATTTTTCCAGCAATTCCAATATTTGATCGTTCATATTATTGTTTGAAATTAAGAGTAAGTCTGATCGAAATTCATTCTTTGCAACCATTTTACATTGAAACGAAAAAAAACGCACTGTTTATAAATTCATGAAAATTCGTCGAAATTCGATGACATTTTTAAGGAAAAAAAACAGTCGCTTCATGAGAAGCTCAGAGAAATCAGCTGTTTTCATTCCTTGACAAACGGCGTTATTCGCAGTATTCTTTTTTATTGAGCTCTTTTACAAAAAAACGAGAGGAGGGCGAAATGCCGAAGAATAAAAACAGTCTGCGTTTCATGGATTATGCCATGGTATGGAATATTATTTATAATTTCATTTTGTTCGCGCTGTTTTTTCACGATGATGTTCGGAATTTTTTCATGGATTTTTTTCGCGAGCAAGGCTGGTTTACGTCAATTTGTTTGTTTTACGCAATTTTCGTACCGGCGCTGATTCCGATGTTATTCGCAATAAAAGATCAAAAGAACGGCGTTAATTTGCCGATTGGAATTTTGACGGTGATTTTGAGTTTTGCTTTCCAATTGGCGCCGATCTGGAGTCAAGTGATAATTTTTGGAAACGGTTGGTGGCTGGGACATGCGGGACTGAAAGTCCTTTTTATTCTGGGAGCGAATGTTTTTTTTATGACCAGCGCAAAAAAGTTCAGCTCTGATTTTTGTGAGCTGGATGAAACCTTGCAATCGGTTTTGACGCGGATCAAACGGAAAACCGGATGTGAATTCAAAAAAGTTTTTATTTGTTCAGCTGCAATGGGACAGAACCACGTCAATAATTGCGCTGTCATTATTTCTTCGAAAACATTGCTTTTGGGAAAAAAATTGAGAGATGTCCTTGACGAGGAGCAGTTGGAAGTTATTTTGCTCCATGAGGCGGGTCATATGCATTATCGGATTCTTGCAATGATTGGCAGAATGTTTGAGTTTGCATTGAATTTCGCAATGTATGGCGCTATCGCGTTGATGCTCATCGATGTTTTCAATGTGCGGAATTTGCAGGCAAATATGTTCGGCTGGATTTTGTTTGTCAATTGCGCTGTTTTTTCGCTGGATATTATTTCAACGATTATCACGGGGCAGATGAGAAAATTCCTGGAAAATTTGGCTGATTCTTTTGTCCTTCGATATGTGTCGGGAAGTTTTCTCGCCGATGTTCTCGAAATAGTTCGGGATAATTTGCCGGTTGCCGGCAAATTGCAATGCGGAATTTCATTGCTTAATACTCATCCTGATATTAATCAACGAATCAAAAGGTTAAGAGAACGAAGCTAGCAGCCAGATTCAAATCGCAGGTGCTATTTTTTTCCCCGCTTCTCGCAAGAGGCGGGGATTTTTTTTTTATTTAAAAGAAGTTTGATTTGGTGAATTCTTTACAAAACATAAATTTTGGTATATAATTCGGGACAGTTTTGGCTCGGCGATTTATCGCAGAAAGCTTGCGGCGAGTGAAAAAAATCAATTTGTAATTTGTTTTCAATATATTATGAACAACAATAAAATTTCAATTCGCGGGGCGAAAGTCAACAATCTGAAAAACATTGATGTTGATATTCCGCGAAACAAACTCGTGGTAATAACCGGACTGTCCGGTTCGGGAAAATCTTCTCTTGCCTTTGACACCATTTATGCGGAAGGACAGCGCCGTTATGTGGAAAGTTTGTCTTCTTACGCGCGACAATTTCTGGAAGTGAAAGAAAAACCGGATGTGGAAAAAATTACCGGCTTGTCTCCGGCGATCGCCATTGATCAGCGGTACAGCGCGCAAAATCCGCGTTCGACCGTGGGAACGATTACTGAAATTTATGATTTGTTCAGACTGATGTTCAGCCGGATCGGACATCCTCATTGTCCGTCGTGCGGACTGGAAGTTTCCCGCCAGACAGTGGATGAAATCGTGGAAAAAATTTGGAAAATAAATCATCGGGTGAATGTTTCCATTCTCGCGCCGATTATCCGCGACCAAAAAGGTTCTCACCGAAAATCATTTGAAGAAATCAGAAAGGCGAATTATTATCAGGTTCGTTTTGACGGAATTCTATATAATATTGAAGAGATTGAAGATTTGAATATTGATAAACAAAAAAAACATACGATTGAAATAGTGGTTGACCGCATCTTGCTGGACAATGAAAAAGAAACGAAATTGCAACTTGCCGAATCAGTGAAAGTGGCGGCTGATCTGGGAAACGGATTGGTGATCGTGCTTCGTTCGGACAAAGAAGAAGACACTTTGTTCAGCCAATATTACACTTGTCCGAAATGCAACATTGATTTGCCGGAAATAGAATTGCGAAGTTTTTCTTTCAATTCTCCGTTCGGCGCGTGTCCGGTGTGCGCGGGTCTGGGAACAAAACAAGAAGTTGATCCTGAATTGGTGATCAGCAACAAGCGATTAACCTTGGCGCAGGGCGCGATAAAACCGTGGACGAAAATTTTTTCCAATCAAACGGCGATCTGGCAATTGCTGGCCGCGGCGGCGAAGAAAAACCGATTTTCAATTGACGCGCCCGTGGAAAAACTTTCGAAAAAAGCGTTGAATATCGTTTTGTACGGAACAGGGGATGTCGAATATGAAATCGCTTCAAAGAAAATGACTTTTGAAGGAGTGATTCCCGGGCTGGAGAAAAAATATTTGGAAACCGATTCCGAATATATTCGCAAGGAAATAGAAAAATACATGCGCGTTCACACTTGTCCGGAATGCAAAGGAAAGCGCTTGAAAAAAGAAAGTCTGGCGGTGACTGTCGGAGGATTGTCGATCGTCGAATATACCGACCGGCCGCTCGGAGAATTGAAAACAGCGGTAAACGAACTGCTGAAAAGCGAGAAATTTTCAGGAAAGAAATTGCCCAAAAAAGAATTTTCGTCAGTGAAAGAACCGATCAATGCGATTGAATTTAAAATCGCCGGTTTGATTATAAAAGAAATTGAAAAGCGCGTGGGATTTCTGGAAAATGTGGGACTCGGATATTTGTCGCTGGGACGGAGCGCTGTTTCTCTGTCAGGCGGGGAAGCGCAGAGAATTCGGCTGGCAACTCAGCTGGGTTCGGCTTTGTCGGAAGTTATTTATGTTTTGGACGAGCCGTCAATCGGACTTCATCCGGCGGATAATAATAAATTGATCGCCACTCTGAAAAATTTGCGGGAAAAGGGAAACAGCGTAATCGTGGTGGAGCATGATTCGGCAATGATGGAAGCGGCTGATTATATCATTGACATCGGACCGGGCGCGGGAATTTACGGCGGAAAAGTGGTGGCAGCCGGGACTCCGGAACAAATTAAAAAATCGGAAAAATCATTAACCGGGAAATATTTGTCAGGCAGGGAAAAAATAGAAGTTTTGGAGAGAAGCCCCCGTGGCAACGGAAAAAATATCGAGATAAAAGGCGCGACCGCATTCAACCTGAAGAACATTGATGTGAAAATTCCTCTGGGAAAATTGGTTGCCATCACCGGCGTTTCCGGATCAGGCAAATCAACGCTCATGACGGAAATCTTGGCAAAAGCATTGTCCCGATATTTCTACCGATCAAAAGATATTCCGGCTGAGCACAAGACGATAAACGGATTGGAAAATTTGGACAAAGTGATCAGCATTGATCAGACGGCGATCGGGCGAACGCCGCGTTCAAATCCGGCGACTTATACCGGAATTTTCACTTACATTCGCGATCTTTTCACGCAAGTGCCGGAAGCGAAGATCAAGGGTTATGATGCCGGCAGATTCAGTTTCAATGTAAAAGGCGGGCGATGCGAGGAATGCGGAGGCGACGGATTGATAAAAATAGAAATGCAATTTTTGCCGGACGTTTACGTGGAATGCGCAGAATGCAAAGGCAGACGCTATAACAAAAAAACTTTGGAAATACATTATCGCGGAAAAAACATCGCCGATATTCTGGACATGACGGTCAGCGAAGCCAAAAATTTTTTCGGCGACACGCCGATTCTCCGGGAAAAATTGACTTTGCTGGAAGAAGTCGGGCTCGGATATCTGACGCTCGGCCAGTCGGCGACAACTCTGTCCGGCGGAGAAGCGCAGAGAATAAAATTGGCGACTGAACTTTCTCGCTACGCCACCGGAAAAACATTGTATATTCTGGATGAACCGACGACCGGTTTGCATTTTGATGATATCAAGAGATTGCTGTTGATTTTGAATAAATTGGCGGACAAGGGGAATACGGTTCTTATAATTGAACACAATCTGGATGTGATAAAAAACGCGGATTGGATCATTGATCTCGGACCGGAAGGCGGAAACAAAGGCGGATATCTGGTGGCAGTCGGAACGTCGCAAGATATTGTTGATTGTGAAAAATCAATTACCGGGAAATATTTGAAAAAAGTTTTGAAATAGTGCGGAGAAATCCTAAGTCCGAAATACGAAATAATAAAAAAAATCCAAGCGCTAAATTCGAAAAACCAAAGATGAAATTAAAATTTTTTTGAATTGTAAAATGTTTAGCGCGAAATGCAAAAGGATTTGTATAAAGATTGCGAAATGTCGGATTGGGAAATGTTGAATCGCGAAATGTTGAATTGTGAAACGTTGATTTGCGAAACGTTTAATCGTGAAACGTTGGAATGCGAAACGTTGGAATGCGAAACATGAATCGCGAAATGTTGAATTGTGAAACGTTGATTTGCGAAACGTTAAATCGTGAAATGTTGAATTGTGAAACGTTGGAATGCGAAACATGAATCGCGAAAT
>Ga0180007_10005459_pt1 | contig 12828 bp, 12 predicted proteins | sample MM_PC_MetaG_FD_121122 | JGI IMG/M metagenome (GOLD analysis project Ga0180007, IMG submission 121122) | Groundwater microbial communities from the Aspo Hard Rock Laboratory (HRL) deep subsurface site, Sweden - MM_PC_MetaG | ecosystem: Environmental > Aquatic > Deep subsurface > Groundwater... | reverse complement strand
TAAGATGGATATTACCAAGACTCCCTATTCCAAAAAAAGCAGAGAGAGGATGCACCCATGTTGGTTTACTAAAAACCGATGAAGAGATAATGCACTATAAAATAAGATACCTAGAAAATGAAGGGGTATTAGCAACCCACGAATATGATAGCGATACAGCATTCAATAAATAAACTCTAAACCACAAATCATTTTAAATCATTCTAAATCATTTATATAATGAGCCTAGAAGAAGTCATTATTATCTCTGATCCGTGTTGGGACAACATTAAGAGTAATTTAATTGAAAACAGAAAAAACGAATCTATGGGAGACTTGAGGGGGAAAAAAATAGGTAGAAGATATGTTGTTGTTAGTGCGCAAATCTGGGCTACCGGGCAAACAGCCAGAACATGGATATCATATGGCAATGGGGCAGCAAGAAAAAGGGTTATTAATATGAATAAAGCTGAAAGAGAACACTCTCCAATCGAGATTGTTGGGCACTATCACACACACGTTTATGAGCACACTCACGGTCAAAAAGAAAAGAATGAAAGAGATTATATCGGAATTGGTGAAAAGGAAGATACCGGATTATTAAGAGCCGTTATAAAAGACTATGACATTCCCGAATCAGTCCAGATAATTGCAACAGTTAAAATAAAAGACGATTCTAAAAGAAAACCAGGAGAAAAAAGCACACCCTACCCAAAAAAATTAAGAATAACCTTTAGTGATGGGAAAACAGGATATGATGTAATAATGGCTGCCTATCTTTTAACACAAAACAGTTTAAGGGAAGTCAAAATAACGCGCGAAGGAGAGTAAAAACCCCAATAAATAAATTTATAAACCAATTTCTCAATAATCTTATATGCCATTCAAGATAAACATATCAAATAAAGAAGGAAAAACCTATAAAATAGAGCTAGAATCAGAAGCACTAGTGGGAAAAGAGACCGGAGACAAAATAGACGGGAAAGAAATACTTCCGGCACTTGAGGGTTACGAACTAGAGATAACAGGAGCCAGTGACAAAGCCGGCTTCGCATCAATGCCAGATATTGAGGGAATAGCCCTAAAAAAAGTCCTTTTAACATACGGTAAAAACATGAAAAAACGTCCAAAACACGAAGGAAAGCACACAAGATCAAACAATCGCCCAAAAGGACTCAGATTAAGAAAAACCGTAAGGGGAAGAGTGATATCCCCGGCAATAGTTCAAATCAATATGAAGGTTGTAAAAGAAGGAAGTAAACCAATTGCCCAGGCCTTCCCAGACCAAAACAAGACTCCAGAAGCCCAAATAGAAAAACCAGCAGAAAAACCAGTTGAGGCTCCAGCACAATAAAAACTTTTAAATACTCATTATCTTGTCTTATTCTATAGCTCAAAATAAAGATTTTAAAAATCTTTAATCAAACCAAAACATGGCAAATAATAAAGAATTATCCGAACTAAATGTTGGTGTTGTGGGGCACATAGACCACGGTAAAACCACTCTTCTAGCCCAGCTTACAGGAAAATTTACGGATACCCATTCTGAAGAATTAAAGAGAGGAATAACAATAAAGCTAGGTTATGCCGATGCAACAATATACAAATGTGGAAAAGACTATTCAACTAAAGAAAACAAGAACTGTGACGCCAAAAGATATTTAAGTTTCATAGATGCCCCGGGACACGAAATGCTAATGGCAACCATGCTCTCTGGAGCAGCAATTATTGATGCTGCCATTCTAGTTATAGCTGCTAATGAAGGAATAAAACCCCAAACAAAAGAACACTTTATGGCCCTCCAGGCAAGAAAACTAAAAAATATAATAATAGTCCAAAACAAAATAGATTTGGTAAGCAAAGAACAAGCGTTAAAAAACTACAAAGAAATAAAAGCCTTTGTTAAAGGAACAATTGCAGAAAACGCTCCAATAATCCCGGTATCAGCACAACAACAAATAAACATAGATAAAATTCTTGAGGCTTTATTAAACCTAGAAATACCAGAAAAGGACACAAAAAGTGCACCGTGTTTCCTTATTGCAAGAAGTTTTGATATAAACAAACCAGGAACAACAATTTCAAAACTAGGCGGAGGGGTTTTGGGAGGAATACTTGAAAAAGGAACCCTTAAAGTTGGTGATGAAATAGAAATAAAACCCGGGTTAAGTTCCAAAAAATCCCACAAACAAGAATACCAAACTCTTACAACAAAAATCCTCTCTCTTCACAAAGGAAATCAAAATGTTGAACAGATAACTCCTGGAGCAAGCATATCAATAGAAACAGAACTTGACCCTTTTCTAACGAAAACAGACTCGCTTACCGGGTGTCTTGCATCAACAAAAGACAATCTTCCAGATATAACCTATAAAGTAAAAATAAAATACCAATTATTCCCAGAGGTTTTGGGAGCTGAGGAAAAGAAAATAGTTGACCCAATAAAAACAAAAGAGCTTCTAATGTTATCAGTAAACACGACAATAACTGTGGGAACTGTTGAAACAATAAAAGACAACGAGATAGAACTGGCACTTAACATTCCTGTGGTTGCAATAAAGGCAAACAATGTAGGTATTGCTAGAAACATAAATGGTCACTGGAGACTTATTGGATTTGGGAAGATTGTTGAGTAGAGATAACAGGTTAACTGAATATTTAATCAGTTTTGTTCAACTATTGAGAGATAATAAACTAATCCCCTTCACTTTAACATCTAAAAATAATCAGCATCCAACTAACCTCTAAATAAAAATTCTTCCATATTAACCCCCAACTATATTTTATCCCTCAAAAATCATATCAAAAATACACAAACATTTTAAACACAAAGAATTAAACAATTTAAACATGCCAATAAAACATATAGCAATAATTCCCGATGGAAACAGAAGATGGGCAAAAAAAAGAAAACTTCCTCCTATAGCTGCATACAAAATAGCCACAAATCAAAAAAGAGCTAGAGAAATATGTTTAGAAGCTAAAAAACAAAAAGTGCAAGTTCTTTCAATATGGGGGTTTTCCACAGAAAACTGGAAGCGTAGCAAAGATCAAGTCAAAGAAATATTTAACGTTATTGAAAACAGCCTTGATGATCTATCCAAAAACCATGAGAAAGACAAATTCAGATTCATCCACATAGGAAGAAAAGACAGAATTCCAAAACTTTTAGTTAAAAAAATTCAGTATCTTGAAAAAGTAACTGCAAAATACAAAGAATTCACCATAATCCTTGGAATAGATTATGGGGGAAGAGATGAAATAATAAGAGCAATAAACAAAGCTAAAAAGACAAAATCTCAGGTAACAGAAACACAATTCTCCAAACTATTAGACACCAAAGACATCCCAGACCCAGATATATTAATAAGAACAGGGGGAGAAAAAAGGCTTTCTGGATTCATGCCCTTCCAAATAGTCTACACAGAGTTCTACTTCCTCAATATGTTATTCCCAGAATTCCAACCCCATCATTTAACCCAGGTAATCCATGATTTTCACAAAAGAAAAAGAAAGTTCGGGAAATGATTAATTATTTAAACTCTTTTTCATTAACAAGCTATGAAAAAGGCGTTATTTATTGGCTTATTTGCATTATTGATTTTGACTAAATTGCAAGTGCAAAGCACTTGAATGGATTAATTTTTCTATTAAAAAATATCTGATATCAACTCCTTAGAAAATCAATCATTAACTACTTCAATTAATTTTTGCGTAGCAAACTATCTAAATCATAAATTGAAATCAATAATAAAAAAACATTTAAAAACCTAAAAATCCATATAAAAACATGAGAAATGTGGGAATAATTATTTTATGCATTGTATTTTTAGCTGGATTAGTTGTTGCTGAAAACTGTACTGATAGCGATTCTGGATTAGATTATAATACAAAAGGAAACATAACAGAAGCAGGTGTTATAGTTGCTGAAGATAGTTGTATTAATGGTAGTTTTTTATTAGAAAATTATTGCGAAAACGATTCAAGCATGTCTGTAGAATATGAATGTCCTCAAGTTTGTACACAGGGCAGATGTGATGCTTCTGGAGGACCTCAACAATATGAGTGCGGAGATGGAAAATGTGAAAACGGGGAATTAACCCCCACTCACCCAGAATATTGCCCAGAGGACTGCATTATTGATTGTGATGTTGAATGGGAAGGATATGAATATAATAATGCCTCTAATAAATGTGAATTTGCAACTACCTCTGGATGTGATAATCCTAATTATCATGAAACAAAAGAGGAGTGTGAAGAGGCAAATAATATAACAAATGTGACAGAATGCGAATGGGAATGTACTCAATGGAGTGCATGTGAAAATGGAATTCAAACAAGAACATGCACAAATCCAGATGATTGCACAGAAGATGAACCAAAAACAGAAAAAACTTGCAGAGTTAAAGAACAAATCAAAGAAGCAATTCAGGAAAGAAACAGAATACATTTTGAAGAAAGAACAGGCCAGGAATGCACAGAAGGGTGTGTTTGCACTGGCAGAATCATGAAATGCCAGACAGAAACAGGAAGAGAAATGACAGTTTATGCTGGTTCTGGAAATATTATTGTTCAAGTAAAAAGAGTAAACATGACAACAACTGTAACCCTCTACCACCATAACAAAACCCTTTATGGAAACTTTAGTGGAGAAGAAAAACCAATAATTCTTCCAGATCAAATACCTGCTAAGATTAAAGCTAAAATAAAGGCCAAATTAGGAGAAGAAGAAAGCGAAATGGAAATAGAACTTAATGAAAACGGATATTATGAAGTTCAAACAAAAAAAAGAGCCAGATTATTTTGGATAATTCCGGTTAAAGAAAAAATAAGAGCCCAGATAGAAGCTGAATACGGTGACATTAAAATAAGAAACCCTTGGTGGGGCTTTTTAGCTAACGATGTTGATTCTGAATAATTCTTAAGGCCAACCACACCTCAGAAGCCGTTCTCGGCTTCGCGATGCAGAGTTTAACTCTGACATCTTGGGCAGTCTAACAGGACCTAATTAATCCCTTTAATTCCCACAAACTATAAACAGTTATTTTTGGATTAAGATTTGGAAACTCGTAATCTCCTCTTAATATTAAAGCCCCATCAACTCCAGCAGCTCTTGCAGCAAAGATATCTTCATCCCCATTTCCAACATACATCGCTCTTTCTGGCTTAACTCCCAAGATATCTAAACATAATTCTATTCCATGGGGGTTTGGTTTTGCCCTAACACCATACTCATCATAAGCATTAATCTTTACATCAAACTCTTGTTCTTTTAAGAGTCCTAGATTCATCATTGAAATTTCTCTTGGGGCTCCGGTAACAATCCCCGTTTTAATGCTCATTTTCCTTATGTGATTTATGACCCAAACATCATAATAGGCTCGTGTTGCTTCCATTCTTCTTCCTGGGGGGTCGTGTTCTCTAAAAGTACTCCAAAATAAATCAGGATCAACACCAAATTTTTCTCTAAGAAAAACCTCCCTATCTCCCTTAAACCAAAACTCCTTAACTAATTTTGAGATATTCTTACCATTAGTCTTTTTTCCTAAGTCACTTAAAACCTCACCAACAAGTCCTTCCATATAACCAGGAAGGGTATAAACCAGAGTACCATCAACATCAAACAAGACCGCATCATACAGATTATTCTTTACCATAAAAACATCTATAAAAAAACCTATTTAAAGATATAGCTTACTTCATAGCTAGAATTGTTGGTTGCCCATTACAATTCCACATCCACGTCCATGTTCTTTTATCAAAATACCTAGTACAAGTTGGTTTAGCGCACTGATTTGTCCCACAACCGTAAAGGCACGAGTAAGTAGCAGAAGCACAACTTCCAAAATCTCCACCCTGACAATAATAAGAAGTAATATTACTAAAATCTAAACACATATCTCCATAAGTTCCACTCAAATCAGTACAGCTTCTTGTGACATAATCTATTGAACACGTCCTGTTTCTAACCTGCAAAATGTATTCTGCATAGTTATTAGTGTCGTTGCTCTCTATCTTAATATCTGCCTGGTCGGCAATAACACTAATAATATAATCTCCCTCACCATATAAGGAGGTGTCAAAATCAAAAGAGAAATAAGTTAGGCCATTCTTACTTATATTCATTACTTGTTCATCTAATAAAGAACTATTTTTGAATAGTCCAACAAGAACATTTTCCAAATCAATTCCCCCTTCATTCCTAACAATAGCGTACAATTTAACTGTCTGACCAACATAAGGAGCATTGTTTGAAACAAAAACCTGAGCTGTTAAATCTGGATACCAATCAAAAGGGTTCATAATTTTCCTAACCCCCCATCCAGGTCCACTAGCCCCATCATATCTCCACGTTTGATTGGTTTCTTCCCAAGTCATCCCGGCTGCCCTACCAAAAACATCAATTACAATAGTATCGGAATAGTAATCACCTAAAGAACGAGCACCCCAAAGAACCTCAAGATTATTATTTAACCTATCATAAAATAAGCTCCAGTCAAGAAGCTTGCTAGGATAATTATGGTCTCCATCACGCATCATAGAGAACATCCACGCAGTTATATCGTAGCCAGAGCTTTCCTGAATCTCATCTCCCTGCCTATCCATATAATTATTAGAAGCGTATTCTGAAAAACTCCCCCAGGTCGGAGTCCAAATGGCCCCTTGAATTCTAATATCTGCAGTGGATTGTGTTATATCGGGATATCCGTTTCCGTTGTAATTAGAGAGTATATTGAATTGGTAATACTCTGCAAGACCCTCCCTTATCCAATCTCCACTTATATCGGCGGGAGTTATGCCATGAACAAGTTCGTGAAGCGCTTGCCATCTTCGCCAATTGTCTCCTAGCTCTCCAGGATTCCCTAGTTCCCAAGAACCACTAGAATCATTAAAATAAATTGTCCAACAAGAATCAGGGTCCCAAAAATCAGACCTAAGCTCAATATGAGCCTCTCCAGTACCAGGGATAGAATACCCTCTCCAACAACTAGTTGGAGCACTTGAATTGTGATAAACATAAAGGTCTAATTTTTTCCCATTGTTTACCATTTCAGAAGTCCACCCGATTTCAGATTCCAATTCAACAAACCTTTCATGCATCTCATTAAAATAATTCTCCCAATCAGCCAAAGTACCATTAGTAAACTCAGAATAATCTATGAAAACATTAAATCTATCATAAGGGATATGAAACTCTTGAAAATTAGCACTCTGGGATGCTATCCTAGAAGTTTCCCAATCCCCCCCATCAACAATGATATCATACTCCTTTCCATAAACACTATAAGTTCCCTCGTCATAATCAATCGTTATTGGAATCTCGTCTCTATAATAAACTACTTTCTCCCCAGAGAAAAGTTCAGCCCCAGAAACACTACCAACGACCTCCTGAACATCGTTTGTATCTATAGGAGTAGGTTCAACAATGAACTGAACATCAAAATCAGAATCTTTATCCAAAACCAAAGGTTCACTATATATAAAACCCAAACTAATTAATAAGAAGAATGCCCCAAACAAAAATAAAATTCTTTTCATTTTTCCTTCCAAAATAACAAATAAAAACTATAAAAGCTTACTATACTAGCCCAACACACAATTCTACCCATTTATTCTTCAGAACATCAAATCCTTATTAATTCCCACAAACCATCAGACCAATGTCATAAACTCACGCCATATAAAAACTAATCTATTTGAGAATCAACAATGACATTTTGTTCTTCACTCCACTTTTTATCCTTATTATTTTTCATATAATTTACCCACCAATCAATAAAATCCAGCCTTTCTTTAGCATTTCGGGATTTAAATTTATTTAATTCTTCTAAATCAACCTTAATATCTTTAATACTTACCATTTTCTAGTAATCCAAGTTTATTAAATACCCCAAGAGTCTCCAGAGAAGAAATCAATTCTTCTTTATTAATCTTATCCTTCAATAAAGAGTAAATATGCCTAGCATCCTCAATATCCTTTTCGCTTCCTAAAAATAATTTATAGGCAATCTGCAATTCTATAGGAGAAATATAAAGATTCTCAAAAGCCAAGATTACTTTTATCCTATTATCATAAGAAAATTTATCTAAATCGTTCTTTATAACCTTAAACTCAATATTTGGAACAGGTTTTTCTTTTTTAGCAAACCTTATGGCATGCTCATTTAAAATATCAAAAGCTTCGTCTGCATTGGAAGTATTAATGCACCAAAATCCTTCATCATGTACTTTTCTCCAAAAACTAATAAAGTCATGTTTTTCCATCTTAGGCACCAACAAATCAACATCCTCAGTAGCCCTTGTTCTGCCAAGCAATATAGAAACATAACCAGAAACAATAACATAATTTTTAAGTAATTTAATAAATTTTATAACAAAATTATCCAACTCACTTAATTCTCTATCTAATTTAACCTCTCTCTTACTCATATCATAATCCATAATAAAACAAAGAACATACAATTTATAATATTATCTAAAAATACACACTCAACTAAAAAATTAACCCAAAACTACAAAAAAATCTTATCTTCTATTAAATTTTATCAAGATCTCAATAAAATATTTAATTACTCTCCAGATTGACTAAAAAAGTAAATGCAATCCACAACAATAAGCTTTAAATATATTAATTCCATAAAAGATTCATGAATAAAAGGGGAGAGGTCGTATTGAAAAGAGGAATTCAACTAACATTCATTGGAGTAATCATTCTTGTTCTTTCATTATCTCTACTTTCTGCCGGATTTATTGACGGGCTATTAAGGGCTCTTGGAATTCCTTTGGGAAACACATCTCCGAGCATCACCGGAAACGCGGGAATTAATGTTGGGGATTGCTATGATTCTGATGGGGATTCGAGTACTCCTTGGACAATAAAAGGATATGTTGAAGATGAAGGGATTCAAACCAAAGATTATTGTTATAATTCTAATATTTTAGCTGAATCATTTTGTTGCGACACAGAAATAGATCCTGAATGTGCCCCATGTGAGGTAGGGGAAGTTGATTGTGGAGGAGTTTTAGTGACGGCAACCCTCCCTTTAATAACAGGAAAGGTAATAACAGGAAAGGCCTCTACGGGAGATGGAATCCAATACGCACCAAGAGAATACTCGTGTTCGGATTATAATTTAGTTTGTAAAGGTAGCTCTCAGGGAGCCTACTGTGGATGTGACCCGGGAGATTCTTGTTTCTGTACAAACGGAGAGGAAGTGGCTTGCGGAGCAGAAGCAGCAGTGGGAGTGTGTCAAATGGGAAAACAAGTTTGCACAAACAACGACTGGGGACCGTGTTATGCTGTTGACTCAAATAATAATTTCATACAACCATTAGCCGCACCAAACCTTGGATCAAATGATGAGATATGTAACGGCCTGGATGATAATTGTGACGGTCCTGTGGATAATAATGTTGTTGATTGCCCACAAGGATATAGCTGTGTCAATGGCCAATGTGAAGATCCAAATTTAGGGGGAGATTCTTGCGTTGATGCTGATGGAGACTATTATATAACAGGATCTGAACAATATTCTGCATGTTCGACTTGTGGACCGTTTGGAACAGAGCAATGTTTAGGAAATAACGACTGTAATGATAACAATATTAACATAGATATTTGTACAATCGGAACGCAATGTGTTTCTGGGGCATGCGTCTCAACAGGAGTTTGCGGAGACGGAACGTGTAGTAGTGGAGAAACATGCACATCGTGTTCTGCTGATTGTGATAATGTGGCAACAGTGTGTGGGACTCGTGAGTGTGGAACAAAAACAAGCACGTGTGGAACATCCGTAAACTGCGGGCCTCTAGCAGGAGCGTGTCCTAGCGGAGAACAATGCGATGCAACAGGAATATGCACAGATTCATGTACTCCTCTTACCCAAGCCCAAGCATGCGCAAACCAAGAGTGTGGAACAGCATCAGTTGGTTGTGGACAACCAGACGTAAACTGTGATTTGTGCCAAGCGGAAGGAAATCTAAACTACGTGTGCAATGCATCAAACTCTTGTGTGCCAGACTGCACAGATGCAGACGGAGACGGATATTATGATGAAGCGTGCGGAGGAAAAGATTGTAAAGATGGTAACTTTAATATAAACCCCGGAGTTCCAGAGAAGTGTGATTCTATAGATTGGAATTGTGATGGAGACTTCAGTGATGTAGATGTCAAAATATGCGGACCCCAAAATGCGGTTATAAGTGATTTATCTTTATGCACAAACGCCATACAAGAGTGTACTCTGGGAGCATGGGACCAGTGTACGGCAGTATTCCCAGAAAATAATGAGACATGCGGAGACGATGTAGATGATGATTGTGATGGTTCTTTAGTTAATGGTTGTGCCTGTACACACGGAGAAACAACCTCTTGTACCCCTAGTCAGGCCTGTAAAACAGGTGAACAACTATGTACTCTTGGAGTATGGGGGGCGTGTACGGTTACAGGATCAAGACCAAACTGTAACGCACAAACCTCTTGTAGCCCAGGAGCTGTCGAGACTTGCGGAAGTAATGTCGGAGAGTGTAGAATAGGGGGAAAAACCTGTACCTCTGCCGGAGTGTGGGGGGAGTGCACAAACGACGTTAAACCAACAGAAGAAATATGCGACGGATTGGATAATAATTGTAACAACCAGGTGGATGAAGGATGTGGAACAACCTCTTCCTCAAGCTCATCCGGAGGAAGCTCGTCGTCAAGCTCTTCTAGTAGTAGTTCCTCAAGTAGCTCAAGTGGTTCCGGAGAAGGAGAAGAAGAGGAAGACTTAAACTTCTTTGAAAAATTATTAAAATTAATATACGCCATCTTAAACGCCGGAAGAACGTTATTTGGGGGAATTTCAACCGGACAAGTGGTTTCTGAAACTACAATAGAAGTAACCTGCTCCGACTCAGACGGAGGAATAAGTCCTCCAGTAAAGGGCTCGGGAAGAGGACAGAGTGAAACAGGTCAGGAATTATTCTTTGAAGATTTCTGTTACAGAGGAAGTTTAAACGATAAAACTGATTCTTGCTCAGGAGAGAACTGCTTCCTTGCAGAGAAATACTGTGATGGTGAAAAGGTAAAAACTGAAAAGAAAGTTATATGTGACTACGGATGTGCTAACGGAGCCTGCCTTCCATCATCAGCAAGCGACGAGTGCGCTGCATACTTTGACAGGGAATTGTGGACATTTGTATCTCCTTGTTAACTTAAATACTCCAAGATATCCCCTATAACAAAGCACACAACCAACTATTTTATCATTAACAATATTTCTTAAATTAGTAATCCTCCTTTACCAATTAACACAAAAGCATCCAAAACTTTATAACCACTAACTATTTTAAAAATCAATGGTGATATATTCTTACTCTAGATTAACTACTTATGAAAAATGCCCTCAAAGATTCAAGTTCCGTTATATTGATAAGATAATTCCTGAGATAGAAAAAAGCATTGAAGCCCACCTTGGAAAATCAGTACACCACGCCTTAGAGTGGCTCTATCTTGAGATTAAAAATTACACCCTTCCAACACTTGATCAGGTAATAGAAAAATATATAGAAGAATGGGAAAAAGATTTCTCTCAAAATATTTTAATAGTAAAAAAAGACTTAACGGCTAGAGACTACCTGAACAAAGGAGTCAAATTCCTGGCTTCTTATTATTTAGAAAACAAACCATTTGATGACAACACCCTTGAACTAGAAAAAAAGATTCTCCTTACTCTTGATGAAGAAGGAAAATATAAACTTCAGGGATTTATAGATCGCTTAGCCTATAATTTAAAGACCGGAGAGTACGAAATACACGATTATAAAACGGCTAACAACATTCCTTTTCAGGAACAACTAGAAAAAGACAAACAACTTGCACTATACTCTCTAGCAATAAAGGATTTATTCGGCCAGGATAAACCAGTAAGACTTGTGTGGCACTTTCTTGCACACAATAAGAAAGTACATCTAACAAAAACAAACCAAGAACTAGAAGATTTAAAAAAACAAACCTTAGAACTAATAAAAAAAATAGAAGCAACAAAAGAATTTCCTCCATGCACTTCTACTTTATGCAATTGGTGTGAATATAAAAATATTTGTCCTGAGTTTAAGCTACAAGAGCAACATTAAATTTTCTACCACTTCTTCCTTCTAGCTCAGTACACAAAACCTCAACATCTTTGAAAAGAGAATCATCATAAACCTGAACTTCATAACTATCTCCTACCCTATTATCTTGATAAGCTTCTCTACCAGAAGTAATACTAACTAAAGCAGGCCCCCCACAAGTTAACATATTCATCAAATCTGTAAACAAACTTTCTCTTCTTGGCTGCCCACCCCTTATATCATATCTGCCATGTGCAAAAATTCCATTAGAAACAGGAGGCACTCTATTAATCCCTTCTAATCCTCTTCCTAATCTCTGAGTTAAATAATCTCCACAAAACCCCATCACAAAATGATCTGCTTCTGTATTTTGTCTAAGAACAGGAAAAGCATTGTCTAAAACATGTGTTGGAATCATAAAAAAACGTACTTCTCTTACTTTAAAAATATTTCTATTATAAATTTCAATTGTTTTATCCAGAAATAATGTTACCTCTAATAACCATAATTAAATCTGTTTTGTGTATATTAATATTGCTCTCTCCTAAAAGAGTGTAATAAGTTACCTATCCTCGACGAAAAGAGATTGCAGGGGGATGACATATGTCTCTGGGCTACACAGCCCAGCCTGGAAAGAAAACGCTTAAAAACTTATATTTCTTATATATATTGAAAAAAGATGGCTAGAAATAAAGATTTTTAAAATCTTTAATCAAACCAAAACTATAAAAGATGGTGAAAAAAAGAAGAGTTAGT
>Ga0180007_10005457_pt1 | contig 12834 bp, 18 predicted proteins | sample MM_PC_MetaG_FD_121122 | JGI IMG/M metagenome (GOLD analysis project Ga0180007, IMG submission 121122) | Groundwater microbial communities from the Aspo Hard Rock Laboratory (HRL) deep subsurface site, Sweden - MM_PC_MetaG | ecosystem: Environmental > Aquatic > Deep subsurface > Groundwater... | reverse complement strand
TATTTTTTAGGTTGTTCTTTTTCAACAACTGCTATTGCTGAGCATGGAATGTTTATTCCTGCTGAAATTCCTAATTTTTGTTTGCTGTCGACTTCTCCTAACTTCACTCCTTTTTCTTTGCATAATGGTGCAATGTGAGCTATGATTTCTTTAGGTTCGACATCTTGAGCAACAACTACAAGTTTAGCTGTGCCTCTTTCTATGGCTTTAGTAACTTCGTTAATACCTTTTTCAATTTTTCCGGTTTTCTTTGCTTTATCTATTTCTATGTAAAAATCCATTTTGTTATATATTGAGAATAAATTAATATCCTCCTCCAAATTTAATTTGGTTCATTGGATAATATGTTATTTGAATTTTGGTTTATAAAGTTATCGCCAAGAAACATAAGTAATAAAAATTTATAAATGGAACTCTCAATGATTGATCATGGTAACCGAAGCTTTATTAAAGAAAAGTAGAGAATTTTCTAGAGACTCTCATGGAACAACTAGTCAATTGCTAGTTTTTGTTAAAACAATGCAGGAATTAAAGGATTTAGAAAATTTAGCAGATACATTTGAGGATGGGAATCCAAGTATAAGGAGTGAGTTAATACAAAAACACTTTTTTGTAGCTATTGATATTGAACAGGCGTCTGGGTGGGTAGAATCTGAAGACTGGGGGATGCCTAAACATTATGCAATTTTATATGGTTATGCTGCTGAAAGATTAGCTGAGTTTGAAAGAAAATATAATTCTCTATTACAAATTTAATTTCTTTAGTTAGTTACTTCCAACTAACTACCACGTCATCAGTTCGTTCTCTTGGTTTGATGTCAATCTTGTTTATGTCTTTTTCAAAGCTGCTGGAGTGGAACATAATCTCTCCGGTATAAGCAATCATTGCAGCATTGTCGACTAATAAAGATTTTTCAGGACAAAAGAAGGCCGCCCCCCTTTCTTTACACATTATCTTACACATTTCTTGTAACCTTGTATTGCAACAAACTCCTCCGCCTAATGCTAGCTCGTTTTTTCCTGTGTGTGCTAGAGCACGTTCTGCTGCTTCTACCATCATTGCGAAAACTGTTTCTTGTAAAGAGTATGCTAAGTTTTCGACAGTATATTGTTGCTCCAAATCAGGCTTGCGCCATGATTTTTCGTTAGGAATTTTATTAATCTGAAAAACTTTTGAAGATGTTGATGAGTTAACTTTATTTAATTTAGATTTATCAGGTAATTTATCATAGAGTTGTTTGAGTTTTGTTAGTAATCCTGAAACTGAGACATCCATTCCTTTTATTGAATAAGGGAGTTCTATTAGGTCTGGAATTTGTTTTTTAGATGGGTCCCACCCACCCACCCTATCAGTTTGGTTATTAATAGAAGAAGATCTGTTATCAGATTGATTTTTATTAATAGGATTGTTTTTGTTGTTGGTTATAAATTTCTCAGCTAGTTCAGCAATCTTAGGGCCTCCTGGGAATCCTAAGCCTATGTAACGAGCAAATGTGTCAATCATGTTTCCTACACCCATGTCTAGTGTTTCTCCGAAGATTCTGTATTTTTCTGCAGCATAAGAAATTATTTGTGTATTTGCTCCACTTACATAGAGAAGAACTGGGTCTTTTGCTCCAACAATTTTTGTAATTTCTAAATGAGCTATGCAGTGATTGACAGGAATTATTGGGATTGATAATTTTTCTGCTAATTGTTTTGCGAATTTCATTCCTTCTAATAATGAAGGAGCTAAACCAGGAGCGTTTGATAGAGCTATAGCTTTTATTTCAGATTCTTTTATATTTGCTTTTTCTAAAGCTTGTTTGTAGATTTTATCTTTAACTTTTTCGTGATGTTCTGCTACTTCTGTTGGTATCATTCCACCTTGTCCTGATTTTGTTGTGAAGCTGTCACTGATGTTGCTTAGTATTTCTCCTTCTTTGACAACAGCCACACCAAAGGTGTGTGCTGTTGATTCAATTCCTAGTATCATAAAATAAATATAGAATTAGTATATATAAAACTTAATAAAAAATCTTTGATTTTTTAAAACTTAAAATCTAAAGATTGAAACTTAATAAAAATATTAAAAGAAAATAAAAAATAAAAATTTACTTTTTCTTCTTTTTTGCAGCTTTCTTTTTTCTTCCGCCTCTAGCCATCTTTGCTTCACATACATTTCCTTTTCCATCTACATAGTATAGATAACCAGATTTTCTTTCAACCACGTTTTTAGCTATAATTTTTCCCATTTTGACCTCCTTTTTTTGTAATTATTATTTTTCTGACGTCGGTTTAGTATTTAAACTTTGTGGGGGTTTATTTGCCGACGATAAAATCAATTATTTTTTTATTTTTGTTATTAATTGGTATTTCTATTAATCTAGTGAATGGTTTTTTTGGAGAAACAGCGAGTTTAAATGGATGAACTATTTTAAAATCTATAATTTTATTTTCATTTAACCATATTGCTAAGAAAGAGTAGAAGACAAAAAAAGAGTGAATTGAAGTTTTTGTAGGGGTTTGAAAATCAAATAATAATGGGGTGGTCAAGGATGTTGTGAACATTAAACCTTTTATTTTTCCTAGTTCTGAAACCTTTTTTATTTTAGGAATTTCTATTGATTTGTTTTTATAGGAAATTCTTAGTTTCATTTTAAGAATTTACTAGACTAAAATTTTTAATTTTTGGATAGTTGAGTTTGTTTTTCATTTTTTGAATTTTAATTATGATTCCACCTCCCTTGGCAATTTGATTGTAATTATATTTTTGTATCTACAATCAAATTGTTTTTATTAATTCCCTATGATTTTTATGATGAGTCTAAGTGAGGGTATGATTTAATTTAGGTTAAATTATCTTGAAATTCTTTCTTTGATTTATATTCTTGGAAGAGTTGATCAACACTTCTGTCTGTGACTTTGTTATGATGGACAAATCCTCCTCCGAAAGTTTTTGGAATGTGCATCATTTCGTGGACAATTATTTTCATTTGATCTTCTTGACTCATTTTATCAAATCTTTCACTTAGGAATTCTAAAACATAAAATCCTTTTCTTCCTAAAGCTTTTTGCATAACTTTGTTTAATGCATGGCAACGAGCAATTGTTCCTCTGGATTTTGTTCCGTGGGCTCTAATGCAAACTACATCATTTAGCTTAACATGATGATATCCGAGAGTTAGGACTATGTGATTTAATCTTTCTTGTATGTCTTGTGCAAATTCGTATTTCACTTTTTTTTATATACTAGTTTTTACCTTTTTTTTATGATTTGTTTCTCTTTGATGTCTTTTAAATATCTTCATTGTCGAGACTTGAAATCCTCTTGCTATTTCTTCGGAAAGCATTTCATCTGATTCTCCTGCTCTTTTTATATTATGAACTACTGCAGTAACATGGTATTTTGGAACTAAAAAATGATTATTTCGATTGCGTTTTCCTAAACTATTAAGCACTTCTGAAAATTCATCAGTTCTTGTAGACCCAGAGATGTACCCTGTTCTTTGATTATAACTTAGTAATAATTTTCCAGGAATATATAATAAAAAATCTCCATTTTCACCATATAATGGATATACTTTTTCTGTCATTTCAGTTAATAATTCTTTGTTTAACATTTTACTTCTAATATTTTATTTTTAGATTTTAATCCTGATTTAATTTTAACTTCTTTTTTTAGATGTTTTTTCATTATTTTAATTAGTTCTATGTTTGCTTTGTTGTTTTCTGGAGGAGATTTTAATGATATTTGATATTCTGTTTCTGATATTTTTGTGATTTCTTGTTTTTTTGAATTTGGTTTTACTTTGATTTTTATTTGCATATTAATTAGTATGAATCTCTATTGCATCTCTGTGTTTAAGTTCGTGATCTTTTCCTATTGATTTTTTTGTTTTGACGTCTGTTGCTCTGGCAAAGTTGTCTCCGAAGTCTGAATGGAGTTTGTAAGCAAAGTCTAGTGCTGTTGAACCTGCTGGAACTAGGAAGCAGTCTGGAAGAACATTTCCTTATGAATCTGCCAGCTTGTTTACTCCTGCAGGAAATATTGCAATGTAGTTTAGTAATTCAAATACTGTTTTATTTAATACATTTTGGATTCCTGTTGAATTGTAAATATCTAAAACATTTTTTTGAACAAAATCTAATGCTGTCTTCTGTTTGTCATTTAACTTTTCTTTTTCTAATATTTTGAACTCTTTATCTCCTGAGATATACTCTATTAATTTGTCTTTGTGAGCCTCTCTTAATGCTAGCTCTGCTTCTGATGAACACGGGATTATTGGATATTCTGGAAATTCATTTTTTATGATTTCTAGGTTTTCTTTTGCTTTTGGAGTATCACATTTATTTGCAGCAATTATCATAGGTTTTGAGATTTGTCTTAGTTTTCTTGCAAATCCAAAGACCTCTTCCTCGGTCCAAGAAGTTGGTTTTTCATAATCTAATTTTACTTTTAACATTACTTCTTTGACTAAATTTTCATCTATTTTTAATCCAGAGAATTGAGTTGCTATTTGTTCTGAAAATTTGCTTTTTGATGTTTCAATACTTTTTGCAAATGTTTTCCATACTTTTTTTAAAATGTTTGAAAACCATAAATCTAATTCTTTTTCTAGAAATTTTATGTCATTTCTTATATCTGTGTTTTCTGCATTTTGTCCTTGTTCATTTGTTTTTCCTGATAAGTCAACTATTTGAATAAATGCGTTTGCTTGTCTTAAGTCATCTAAGAATTGGTTTCCTAATCCTTTTCCTTCGCTGGCTCCTGGGACTAGGCCTGCTACATCCATTAGCTCTACTGGGACAAATCTTTGATGGTTTATACAGTATCCTTCTCGGGGATTACATTGTTCATTGAAGTCTTTGTCTATACAGTCTATTCTTACATATCCCACCCCGTGATTTGGTTTGATTGTTGTAAAAGGGTATGAAGCTATTTCTACTTCTGCTAGAGTTGCTGCTTTGAAGAATGTTGATTTCCCTGAGCTTGGTTTTCCTACAAGTCCGATTAACATAGAAATGTTGAGAATTAAAGGTTAATAAATTTAATTAAAAAAAGAAAAAAGAAAACCTCAATATTGGAGGTTTAAGTTTAAATAAAAAATAAAAAAATTTAAAACTGTTTTGAAGAGTTTACTTATTCAGCGTCATCTGCATCATCTGCTGGTGCATCATCTGCTGGTGCATCATCTGCTGGTGCATCATCTGCTGGTGCATCATCTGCTGGTGCATCATCTGCTGGTGCATCATCGTCACCTGATTCTTCTTCTTCAGAATCATCAGCTTCAGGTGTTTCTTCTTCTTTCTCTTCTTCTTCTTCGTTTGTTTCTTCTTCGCCTTCCATTTTTATCACGTTTCCATAAATTAAAATTAGTTTTTAAATCTTTCTCTGTACTAAGAGTAACAACATTGAGGTTATTAAACGAATACTTTAAATATCTTTAATATAATTTAATTATTGTAGCTCATTGCTATAATAATGAGCCTGTAGCTCAGCCTGGTTAGAGCACCAGTCTTATAAGACACTGATTCATAAGAATCGGAAACCAAAACTTTCTAGGAAAGCTGGGGGTCCGCAGTTCAAATCTGCGCAGGCTCATTTATTTTTTAATTGTTTTAGATAAATTTAAAAGTAGATTTTTTGTTAGTTTAATATGCCCCGTTAGTCTAGAGGCCAAGGATTCTGCCCTTTCAAGTGAACCTTTTTAAAAGGTTCCCAAAAAGACGAAGAAAGGCAGTGACCCGGGTTCGAATCCCGGACGGGGCATGTTTAAATAACTTAAATATAATATAATATAAAATGGCAAGAAAAAGATTAAAAAGAAATGTTCAAAGAGCAATGGCTCGTAGAAGGCGAGGAGCAAAACAAAGTAAGAAAGGTCTTGTGAAAAAACAAAGTTTGAAAAAAGTATCTCTGTGAAATCTTTGTAATTTTCGAAACTCTTGAAACTTTGTTAAACTTTAAATTCATAAAGTTTAAATTGAAAGACACCAAGGTTTCTTTCTATCTTCCTTAAATTTTGTTAAACTTTAAATTCATAAAGTTTAAATTGAAAGACACCAAGGTTTCTTTCTATCTTCCTTAAATTTTGTTAAACTTTAAATTCATAAAGTTTAAATAAGCTCTAAATTCTACAAAAATATGATAGATCTAAATTTTGATAAACTTGATGGCTTAGTTCCAGCAATTGCTCAGGATTATAAAAGTGGAGAGGTTTTGATGTTGGCTTTTATGAATAAAGAAGCTTGGGATAAAACTTTGGAAACAGGGAAAGCTCATTATTTTAGTAGAACTAAAGATAAGTTATGGATGAAAGGGGAAACTTCTGGAAATTTTCAGATTGTTAAGGAAATATTAATTGATTGTGATGATGATAGTGTAGTTTTGAAGATTGAACAAATTGGAGGTGCTGCTTGTCATACTGGTTATAATAGTTGTTTTTATAAAAAAGTAGATGAGAATAAAGATATTAAGATAATTAAGAGTGAGAAGGTTTTTAAACCAGAAGAGGTGTATAAAGAAAAATGAAAATTATAATAAAATGAAAATTTTGAAAATTGGGTTGCCTGCAGGAAGTTTGAAAGATGCTACTTTTGAGTTATTTAAAAAAGCTGGATTTAATATTACAATGAATGGGAGAAATTATAAACCTCAAATTGATGATGATGAAATAGATTGTACATTGATTAGGGCTCAGGAAATTCCAAAATATGTTGAGAATGGTGTTTTAGATGCTGGGTTAACAGGTGAGGATTGGATAAATGAGACAAGTTCTGATGTTAAGGAAATTGAGGAATTGTTATATGCTAAACAAAGGTTAAAGAAAGTTAAGTTGGTTATTGCTGTTGCTAATGATTCTAATATTAAGTCTGTTAAGGATTTGGAAGGAAAAAGAATAGCAACTGAGTATGTTAATATTACAAAAAGATATTTAGAGAAGAATAATGTAAAAGCTTTAGTTGAATTTTCTTGGGGTGCTACTGAAGTTAAGGTTCCTGAGTTGGCTGAAGCAATTGCTGAGTTGACTGAAACTGGTGCTTCATTAAAAGCTAATAATCTTAAGATTATAGATACAATTATGGAATCTTCAACTAAATTTATTGCTAATAAAAATTCTATAAAAGACCCTTGGAAATATGATAAGATAAATAAGATTGCTTTGTTGTTGAAGGGAGCTTTGCTTGCTGAAGAAAAAGTTGGTTTGAAAATGAATATTGATGATCATCAGTTGAAAGATGTTTTGGAAATTTTGCCTGCATTAAAGCATCCTACAATTTCTCCATTAGGTAAAGATGGTTGGTTAGCTCTTGATTCTATTGTTGATGAAGCTGTTGTTAGAGATATTATCCCGAAGTTGAAAGAGTTAGGTGCTGAGGGTATTGTTGAGTATCCTGTTAATATTGTAGGAAAGGAAAGTCGGCGAAGCCGATTTGGGAGAGCGATATTGCGAAGCAAAGAGCGAACTCTTTTCCTGATATTCAGAGAAGTTTGAAAAATGGCGATTATTCATTTTGTATATCCTTATCGTCGTCAATGACTTTTATTTCTGCATCATAACCTTTTATAAATTCTCCTTCATACACTTTTGCATTATGTCCTTGTTTAGCCATTTGTCTTGCAAAAGTTATGGCATCCTTTTTATTCCACCGAATGTTATGATGCGTTCCTGCTACATCATAATCTAAAACGATGAAGTATTTTTTCACTTTCTGTTTAGTTTTTAACGATTTACGAGCCATTTTTCAAATTTGGTGAGCGAAGCGAACGCTCTGAATAAGATTATTCCTTAGTTCTTTAGATTAATTTTTGATTTTAAATCCACCACCCCAACTCGTTTGTTTCCATGGTCAACAAACTCGTTTTAGGATTTTGTTAATAAATAAGAATTTTTATGATAGGTTTGATTTGTTTAGAATAGAATATAAATATTCTTTAAATTAATTTATAAATCTAATTTTTTAAATATAAAACTTCCCATTTTCTGAGCTGGTGTTCTGGAATTTCAATTTTATGTACATATGATTTCTTTTTTGGAGAATTTACTCTGTAGAATATTCCCATTATAAATCCTATTCCAATTCCTGATAAATGGGCTAGGTTAGCTATGTTTGTTGGGTTGAAGTAGCCTATTACATCTGCTCCTACCCATAATATTGATGCTATGAATAAAGGCATTGGAATTCCAAATGCAAAAACAGCTATTGTCGGACGCATGATTGTTAGAGCTCCAATTACTCCAAATATTGCTCCTGAAGCTCCTAGAGCTGCATCATAAAAGAATACAGAGAATATTGAGGCTATAATTCCAGATACAAAGAATACAATTAGGAAATTATTTGATTTGATTTCTTTTTCTAATATTAATCCAAATAAAATAAGTGCGAATAAGTTGAATAGTAAGTGGGTTATTGAGCTGTGTAAGAAAATTGATGTTACAATTCTCCATGGTTCTGATAGTGTTTTTGATGAATCTAAGAGAAATGTTTCTGTTAGTCCGGGGATGATGTTTTGAAGGAAGAAGATTATTATCATTATAAAAGATAACCAAAGAGCGTAGAATTTTACTTTCATTTTATTATTAATTCAGAAAGGTTTTTAAATTTAAGTTTGTGAGAGTTTTTTAAGAATTTTATTAATGTAAAGAGAATTTTAATGATAGGTGAGCAGTTTAGGTAGAAAGATTTATATATGAGATTTTTGATATAAAGTTATGACAGCGAAAACTTTAGGGAGTTATCCCCATTGTTGAAATAGAAGATAATTTTTTTAGCTGTTGCTTTCTTGGAAATGATAAGGTTTTTAATGTTCTCTTAACTAAAGAGATATATAGTGGATGTTGTGTAACGGTAGCACGCTTGGTTGTGGCGAGCGATTTCGCGAGTGGAGTGGTGGGTTATCCATTACTCAAAGGCGAGCGAGGTCGGGAGTTGAGGGATTTTGCCCTCAAAACAAATTGCAAAATCCAAGCAGACAGAGTTCGAGTCTCTGCTTCCACTTTTTATATTTTAGATAAATTTTTGGGGTTAAAGCAAAATGACTGCTGATTGTATTCATAGTACCTATAACAAGAGATAGTATAGGAAGACTTTCAAAACTTTATAGAGATGTTTTTTCTGGCTTCCCGTGGTATGAAGATATGGCTTGCAAAGGATGTAAAGCATTATACACTAACAAATCTATTCCAGAACAGTCAAGAGATAGAGTTAATCCATTAAGAGATTTAGAAAACTGTGTCAAGTGTGGGGTTCTGTTAGTATCTTATTATCCCGATATAGTTGATCAAACAAAATTAATTCAAGAAGCGACAGGTCTTGAGGGATTTATTGGAAATTTGGCTATTGTTGGAGATTTTCCAGTCGGATTTAGTTGGGGATATAGAATGCCTATTGATAGAACACAGAGTGTAAATTTTCCTTTGATAAGATCTCTTTTTGTTGAAAGAGGAATAAATCCAGAAAAAGCATTTTATGGTGCTGAAACAGGGGTAGTTGAACAATATCAAGGTAGAGGAATAGGCTCTGCTTTGGTTTCTAAGAGAATTCTTGAAGCCTCTAAATCAGGACTTGAGTATTTCACATTTAGAACAATTAATCCCCAAATGAGAAAAATTATCTCTGATTTATTTTCAGGAAATTCTCCTATTGAATTATTTAACGATCCAGAAACACAAAGTCTGTGGTTTTCTTGGGATTTTAAAGATTTTAATTGCGAGACTGCTGAGAAGAAAATCCGGGGGTTAAAATGAAAAACATAAAAGTTATTGAGAAAAAAGGAATCTATCCTGGAAAAAATGTTGTAGTTTTAGCTGGAGTACATGGAAATGAATCATTTGGAGTGAGAATGTTAGAAAAAGTTATTCCTAACTTAAAAATAGTTAGGGGAAAGGTTAATTTCATATTTGCAAATTTAGAAGCAATAAAACAAGACAAAAGATTTGTTGAATATAATTTGAATAGATGTTTTTATAAAAATCAACCTGTAAAGATAGTTAATACTCTTGAAGGCAAAACAGCAAGAGAAATAATTCCTTATTTAGATGAAGCTGATTTGATGTTAGATGTCCATGCTAGTAATAATCCTGAATCTGTAGAATTTGTTATTTGCATGCCCCAAAGTTTTGAATTTGCTAATATACTTCCTTTTGAAAAAGTTAGTTGGAACTGGGACGAGTTTGAACCTGGATCAACAGATTATTATATGAATCTTCAAAAGAAAGTCGGAATATGTATAGAGTGTGGTTATACAAAAGATAAAGAAAGTGAGAAGCGAGGAGAAAAAGCATTAATGAATTTTTTAATTAATTCTGGATCAATTAATGGATATTTTATTGGCTTAAAGAAACAGACTTATTTTAAGATAGTTGATTTGTATAAAAATAAAAATGTGTTTAAAAAATTTAAGGATTTTGATGATTTTGGAAAATTAAATGACAAAACTTTAATTGGATTTGATGGAGATAAAAAAGTTTATGCTAATGAAGGAGATTTTTTGTTATTTGTTAAGGATTCTGATAATTTAGGAGATGAGTGTTTTTTAGTTGCTAGAGAGGAAACATTATTAAATAAAGAAAGTTTAAATAAAGAAAAGAGGAATGGAGAGTAAAATGAAAACAGAAACTGTTAAAGGATTTAGAGATATAGAAAATGCTTCGAAAAGGTTTGAGATAAGGAAGATTATTGAGGAAACTTTCAAGCTTTATGGTTTTGAGGGTGTTGAGACTCCTGTTGTAGAATATGAAGAGTTTGTTAAAGGAGAGAATTCTGGAGATGATGCTGTGTCTGATATTTTTAAATTAGAAGATAAGGGAAAGAGAAAGTTGGCTTTGAGATATGAATTTACTTTTCAGTTGAAGAGACTTGCTAAGAATAAGAAGTTGCCTTGGAAAAGATATCAGATTGGTGAGGTTTTTAGAGATGAGCCTGTTAAGGCAAATCGATGGAGGCAGTTTACTCAGTGTGATATTGATACAATTGGATCTAGTGTTAGAGATGAAGCTGAGATTTTGAAGATTGTTTCTGAGTTAATGGATAAGTTAGGAATTAAAGTTGAAATTAATGTTAATAATAGAAAGTTGTTAAATGAGATTATAGATGAATTAAAAATTAAAAAGAAAGAACAAGTAATGAGAGAGATAGATAAGCTTGATAAATTAGATGAAAAAGAAGTTAAGGCTAATTTGAAAAAGTATGAAGCTGAGAAAATTATTGATATATTAAAGAAACCTAAATCTTATTTTAAGAAATATGAATCTTATAATGAAATTGAGGAGTTGGAGAAGTATTGTAAGTTTTATAATATTAAAATTAATTTTGTGGCTTTTTTAGTTAGGGGTTTGAGTTATTATAATGGAAGTGTTTTTGAGATAAAGGTTCCAAAGGTTGATGGGAGTGTGGCGGGAGGAGGAAGTTATTTGGTTAATGGAGTTCAGTCAACTGGAATTGCTTTTGGTTTAGATAGAATTGAGCAACTTGCTAATGTAGAAGTTGATAATAAAAAAGTTTTAATTATTTCAATTGGAAAAGATAAAGAAACTGTTGAATTAGCTGATAAATTAAGAGGAGAGGGAGTTGCTTGTGTTGTTAGTTTTGATAAAGTTGGGAAGGCTTTAGAGTATGCTAATTCTTATTCTATTCCTTATGTTGTTTTTGTTGGGGAAGAAGAAGTTAAGAAAAAGAAGTTTAAGTTGAAGGATATGGGAAGTGGAGAGGAGAGTTTTGTAAGTGAAAGAGATATTGGGAAGAAGCTTCGAATTTGACTTTGTCAAAATTCTTCGCTAAGAAATTATTAATTGAGAAAAATTTAAAGATAGGTTGTGAGTATATGTAAATATTAAATGATAATGGTTGAAAATTATTGGGTTTATTTATTCAACCAAACATAAATCTCATCAAAGTGTTTTTGACTATTTTTTATTGTTGAATATCATCTTTATTTGTTTTACTATCTTTCTCTGTCTTCTGTTCTAGATTGACTGCCTTTTAAATCTAAAAATTCTGCATCAATATCTGAAGGAATTCCTTTAATTTCTTTTTCTAATTTCCCATCTTTGTATATTTTAGTTGTTACTTTATCTGAGCTTAATCCTCTACTTTCTTGCACTTGTTTTATATGATTTATTTTTATATGATATGTTGCTACTCTTTTTTCTTTTCCATCTTTTTGTTTTTCATATTTTTTTATTTTAATCCAAGTTGCAATAGGTGTTGGGATTCTGACACTTTCATATCTTCTTATAACATCTCCGTGATAATCTCCGTGTATTTTGTAGTTTTTTATTGTAAATGGAGCATCAAGTGTAAAATAAGTTGCTTCTCCTGTTTCTAATCGTGTACATCCAATTGCTAAAATAGTGTTTAATGCTAATCCTACTAATCCTAATTTTCCTTTTTTTCTCATTTTATTTTCCTGATTTTTCTTTTGCAATTCTCCATAACCAATAATCAAATTGACTTTGATGAACATCTTTTGGTTCTCCACTACTATTTGTTCTTGAACTGGATTCTACAACTTTGTCAACTTTTAAATCATTATCTTTATCTATATATGATGTGCTTCTTTTTCCTTCTACTACTCTTAACATGTTTGTTGAATAACATCTGCTTATTGGATGTCTTGTTCTGAATTCAACATGTGTTTCATCTATTTTTCCTTTAAATTGATATTCACTTCTGCTTTGATTTCTAGGAACACAGAGAACCATACATCCTTGATATAGTAGAGTTGTTGCAAGAGTTAGTCCTAATAATAATTTTTTAATCATTTTTATGTAACCAAATAAAAATTTCTTCAAAGTGTTTTTCTTGTTGTAATGTGAGATGTTTTTGACAGTCTAAATGAAGAATAGGAAG
>Ga0180007_10005456_pt1 | contig 12836 bp, 17 predicted proteins | sample MM_PC_MetaG_FD_121122 | JGI IMG/M metagenome (GOLD analysis project Ga0180007, IMG submission 121122) | Groundwater microbial communities from the Aspo Hard Rock Laboratory (HRL) deep subsurface site, Sweden - MM_PC_MetaG | ecosystem: Environmental > Aquatic > Deep subsurface > Groundwater... | reverse complement strand
GGGCTTATGATTACGTCGAAAATCAACAGATGCACCACGCGTAAAACGAAAGGACGCCCAGTTCCGAACGAAGTGAGGAATTGACGCTTCGCGTCAACCCTTTAGGGCTGGGAGGATGTCACGATAGCCCATCCACCATATGTTGTTGGTAATTTGATTAAACCCACATTTTTAGATTTAAACAAGCCATGGACTTCTTTTGCAATTTCATATGCTGGATTGTTCTTTAAGACATTGAACGGTTCGAATGAGTAGATTAATATTTTCATAAGGTTATCAAACGATTTACATTTAAAAGCTTTCTTATTTCTTGAGCAACTCAAAAACTTCTTCCAACTCAATTTCCAAAACAGCAACAGGCATTTTTAATCCCCACGCCCTTAATGTCTCGGGATGTAACTCTCCCAAATAACCAACCTCTTTATTGTTAATTTTTATTTGGGCTGTTCTCCCTTCAATTAACTGCGAATGGGAGGATTCCTCTAATGTGTAATTAATGCCTAGCTGTTGAGTCAGATAATTCAAAACCTGTTTCATTTTTGTGAAGTTTCCCGGTGAGCAGAGGATAATGAGGTTTTCTGTTTCTTTTATTCCGGTTTCCTGTTTTTCGTTGAGTGAGAAAACAGTTCCAATTTCAAAAGTGTTTTGAGGATATTCATGGTCTTTGTTTTCTGAAAGAATTCTTAGTGATGGGATTAATAGGTTTGGGCGGAGTATTTTATATTCTGTTTTAGAATCTTCGAGTTCAATCTTTTTTTCATCTGAGAGTTTGAATAATTCAGCCTCGTTTTGTTTTATTAAATGATATGTGGAAATTTCAATTAAGCCAAGGCCGATTAAAATCTCGGCGAGCTTTGATTTTATTTTTGATTCTTGAGACTCTTCTCCAGTTGTAGAAATGTTTGGAACTTCTGGAGTGAAGTTATCGTAGCCATAAGCAATTGCAATGTCTTCTATTATGTCAACCTCATGCAAAATGTCTGTGCGCCAGGCTGGGATTGAAACGGTTTTGTTTTTGTATTCATAGCCCATTTTTGGCAAGAGTTTTTGCAAATCAGATTCTTTTAAATCTAGGCCAAGGAGTTTGTTTGTGTTTGCTAGTGAGAGCTTCATTTTTTCTGGAGTTAGGTTAGGAGTTGTGATTTTTTTGTTTCCGTAATCGAGAGTCATTTGATAAATTGTTCCACCGATATCTGCAAGGGTTGTTACAATTATGTTTAGTGTTTTTTGTAGGACTTCGAGAGAAAAGCCAGAGCATTCTATGAAAACTTCTTTTGTTTCGTGGGTTATTTTTCCAGTGTCACGGCTGTTGATTATTGGAGGCATTGAAAGGATTTTATTTTTTGAGTCAATAAAAATTGGGTATTTATCATAATCTTCTAAAAGGTGTGCGTAGTCTCTTCCGGTTGGATGTTTGGAAAGGATTTGGTTTCCTGTCATTTCTTTATCTGATTCTAAAGGAATGAATTTAATTTTTTCCGGTTCAAGGGCAATGTATCTTATTGGAAGGCTAATCTTTTCAAGAGGATAGATTCCGATTGCGACTTTTTTCCTATTTCTTCCTAAGGTGATGTGGAGTTTTTCTTGGAGGTCTATTATTTCTTTTATTTTTTCATCATCAAACTTAAGGTCTTTAACAATTGCACATATAGTATACGGTCTTATATCTTTTACTGAAGGGGAAACTTTGACATTGTAGTTTTTTTCTGGTTTTTTTAAAGAGTATTTTTTTAGGCCAGGGGAAATCTCAAGGAATGCTTTGAACCCTCTTATGTAACCCTGAAAAGAGATTAAATCTGGGCGGTTTGGGAAAACTTCTATTTCAAGAGAATCAGAAGAGAGAGATTCGAGAGGAGTACCGAATAGAGAGATTTTTTCTTCTATCTCTTTGGTTATTTTTTTGCCTAATTGGGCTTCGAATTCTTTGCGGGGGAATGTGCAGGTTGTCATTTTTTGTTTACATCTTCGATCTTTTCGATTAGAGACTTTTTTAAATCCACGTTAAAGTGATCTGCCAAATTAAATAATAATATAAAACAATCAGATAATTCCTCAGCTACATTCTTCAGATCTATCTCCTTTTTCTTTAGTTTTTTATTCATTATTTGTTTTGCTAGTTCTCCAAATTCCTCCATGAAGTGAATCATCATTGTTTCCTCTGTTCGTTCTATTCCTAGCCGACTACATCTGTCTTTGATAGCTTTTATTGACATTTCTTGGAGCTCTTGGATTTTCATCCCACCATCACCTCTTTTCCTCTAAGATCTTTGAGGTCGTTTTCGTAGACTTGGCGAAGGTCTTTGATTTTATAGGTCATCATCATCAGTCTATCAAAACCAGGGCCCCAGGCGAGGACTGGAATTGGTTCACCTAATAAGGGAGAGGTGACTTCTGGTCGGAAGATGCCTGCGCCGCCGAGTTCGAGCCATTGTTGTTTTTCTTGATGGAATGCGTTTATTTCTACACTTGGTTCTGTGTACGGGAAATAGGCTGGTGTGAATATTATTTGTTCGAAACCCATTTTTTTGTAGAATTCTTTTAAGTAGCCAAGAAGATGACGGAAGTTAACTTCCCTAGATACGACTATGCCTTCTGATTGGTTGAATTCAAAGCCGTGAGACCAGTCAACTGTTTCGTTCCGGAAGCATTTGCCGATTGCGAAGAATTTTGCCGGCAAGTCTTTTTTAATGTCTAATGAAGCGAGTGTTTGAGCTGATAAGCAAGTTGTGTGCGTTCTTAGTACTGGTTTTTCTGTTTCTTCTTCAGACCAAGGGTATTGCCAGCCCCTTGATCCTGAAATGCCTTGCTCATGGGCTTGTTTTACAGCTTTTACTAATTTTTTTTCAGGAAGAGCGCCTTCAATGTTTTTTATGAAAAAAGTATCATGCATATCTCTTACTGGATGGTCTTGCGCTGTGAATAAGGCGTCAAAATTCCAGAATGAGGTTTGTGTTATTGTGGATGTCATTTCTTTAAAGCCGAGGTCAAGCCAAATCCTTTTTCCTTTTTCTATTGCTTGGTTTACGAAGTGTTTTTTCCCACCGTATATTTTTGGGACTTCTGATTTTATGTCATAACTCCTGAATTTTTTGTTTTTCTTCCAATTTTTTATTAAGATTGGCGTAACTTCTTCTATAAGCTCTTGGTCAATTTTTTCCCCAGACACTTGTTTACCTAGTTCTGTAACGGTAAAGGAAACAGTGCTCCTTTCTTGGATTTCAATTATGTTTTTTCTTTTCTTTAAATTTTCCAAGGCAAATTGCTGTTCTGGTTGTAATTTGAATTCTTCAATCGGAAGGACTTCTAACAAAAGTTCTTCAAATGTTTTTTTACTTAACTCAGCTTTTGAAGCTGCTAGAAAAATTTTTCCGTTTTTTAGTTCAATCAATGCTTTGCTTTTTAATACTCCTAGTGAAACTTTGAATTCATTATCCGAGAGTTTTGAAAGTTTTTTTGCTTCTTCTAGTGGTGTAACCTTGCGGCTTTCAAGTAATATCAGAAGCTGTCGTTCAGGCAGGTGGTTTTTTTTGTAATAAATCCCGTTTGTTCCCAGTTCAATGATTTTCTTTTTTGTTAGTTTTATTTTAATTAGGTTCTTGTTTTCAAGGAATCTTAAAGCTCTGAGCAGAGAAGTTGAATCAAGATTTGTTTGTTGCTTGATTTCTTTGAGCGAAAGATTTAGATGCGGGATGATTTTTCTTTCTAGGGGGGATAGGGACTCAATAATCTTTTGGATTTCTGCCATCGAGGATAAAAGAAAAAAGAGATTAAAAAGCTATTGTTACTTCTTTGAAATGGTTTTCTGTTAGTTAGAATTAGGGTTTATTGGGTTGGGTGTCTGTTATGTAATCGAACTGATAGTTTGAATGTTGTGATTCGTATTTTTGTAGGGAAGCAGGGTCTTTGTCGTGTAGATCACCGCGTGTGGCATACCATATGGCTCCTGCAGTTACAAGAGCAGCTGCGATTACTCCTGCTTTCCAAGCAGATCTTTTTCTATGCCCTGTTCTAATTTGAGACCCATTTAACGGTTCCGGATCCTGAGAATTTAAACTTCTTGGGCCTTCGTCTGTTCCAGTCATAACTTTTATGACAAATTAGGGTTTTTAACCATTTCGGCGTTATAACAAATGTGATGAAAATCCTAGATGTTTAAATATGAGCTAGTTGAGGCTTATGTACCCTTGGAGGAAAAAATTTGAGCAAGTCGCTGTATTCAAAGCAAGTTGTTGGAGTTTTCTGTCTGATTTTATTGATTGGTATGACTCCTGCGTATGCTTTGACTTTCTCTGAAATGTCTTCACACGAATTTGGTGAGGTTGAACCTGTTGAATTGCCCTTGGACTTGGATTATGATGGTGTTCTAGATATTAATGATAATTGCATATTTACTAGGAACTCTGATCAGTATGACCGGGATGGGAATGAATTGGGAGATGCTTGCGATGGTAGGGGTGAATATTATACTTCGTGTACTCGGAGTGGGATTGATGCAGATGGTGATGGGATTGCGGACCAATGCGGCGTTTTGCCTACTGGACGATTGCATAGGGCTGTTAGGGTCTTGGAGGGAATTGGAACGGAAGAGGCCGATGAAGTTATTTATTTGATTAAGGAAAGTTTCTTGCAATACCGTGGAACTTATGGAGATGAAGGGGAACCTGCGTTTTATTTGTCTTTCATAAGTGCTTCTTATTTGTCTTTTAGAGAAGATGAAGCAATGCATTATCTTGAGAAACAGGAAGAGGCTTTGGATTTATTAGAGAGTTTAGTTAGTCCTGAGGCTGTGGAATATGGGCTTGTGATGGAAGACTTAGTTTGGGCTGCTTATATTTCTACGCAGCTGGCACTTTATCAGGTCTTGGCAGGAGTTGTAATGGAGGATGGACCCTTAGAATTAGGAGAAGGTCAAGATGAGTTCGAAGCTAAGTTGGACGTTTCTTTGGATTATGGATTGGAAGCGCTTGAAAAGATTGAGGATAGAAATTATGGTGCTGCTTTCGAGGATATTGTTGATTCGTATGTCGAGTTTACAAGGGCTGTTGAGATGACCTTTACACCCTATGTTAATGTGATTGGACCTGAAGGTGGTGTGATAAGAAGTTTGGATGGATTGCTAGAGATTGAAGTTCCGGCTGGAGCGTTTGATGGGGTGACTGAGGTGGTTGTGCAGATGATTAAGGAAGAAGACGCGCTGTGGGATTATGAAGCCTATGAGAAATTACCTGCTACTCCAACCTATTTTTTAATGTCCAGTGGCGTCTTGAGAGAAGATGTTACTTTGAGGATTCCTGTTTCTGAGTGGATGTATTACGAAGACGATAGTTTTGATGTTGTTTTTCACAATCCTTCTGATGGAAGTATCGGTGAAGTTTATGAAGCAGTTGTTGAGGACGGCGTAGCGACTGCGGTTTTGGATTCCTTGCCTGAGGGTGCTTTGGCCGTGGTGCCTTACAGCGGTACGAGGAGTCCGACTTGTTATGAGGTACCCCTTATGCCGCAAAACCCAGGGACAATAATCAATCCGGCTAATTATGGTGTTAGTGCTTGTATATCAGGACATAATTTTGTAGGGGGTTTGAAATGGTGCGGTCCTGCTGGAAAGGTTTGGAGTCATTACGACCCTTATGCTGATAGAATTATTGTGACTCGGATAGATTATACAACGCAAGAAATGTTATATATGAATAATGTAGATGTTGTTCCGATTAAAGGTGCGAGAGGTTCGATGGGGAAAGCATCAGAGGCTTCTGGAGTAGTTGGAGCAAGTTATGGGGTTATTTCTTTGGTACTTTGGATGGGGGGAGCTGCTACTCCTCCTGGCGCGTTTATTGTAACGTGTATTGGAACAGGAGGTTGGGTATGCGGGAGATTGGTTCCTCCAGTTTCAGGGTGTTGTGTTAATCGGGCTGTTAATATGATGGATTGTAATAGTGGGGATACTTGTGATTACAGTGAGAAAACTATGCTCTTTAAGGAGTATTACTGTGATCCTGGTGAGATTCCAACAGAGTATTCTTTTTGGTCTCCGATGAGTGGGGGCACCACGGCGCAATGCAGGTTTGATAAAAGGATCTCTATGGATGTTAGTGTCTTGGATGGAGAGAGTTGTAATTTTGGAGAGGTGGATTATATCAATTGCAGGAAGTCCAAGGGGTGGCTTTATAGATCTGAGAAAGAGATTATTCAGGATCCAGCGCCTTGTTTGGATAAAGGATGGAATGATGAGGATCCGTCAGATACAGAATTAGTTCATACGAGCTGGCACATCTCTAACTATGAGCCTCGTTATGACTTTTTCTGGAAACATATTCAATCTTGTGGTAGCACTAGTGGTGGAGATACTGGGGAGATGTCTCCTGTGTCTCTAGGTTCTCAAGGAGGAGGGTTATCATTTACCTCTGGAGGGGCTCGGATTGTGGATGAGTACAAGACTTGCATTCAAGACCCCAACGAGGTTAAATATGGAGAGATAGAACATCCTCGAGACGAAATTGTTGAATGGTTTAGCACGCAACCTGATTATAAGTATTATCTTGATATAGATGTTGAAACTTGCGGGCCTGTTTTTGATCCGGAGTGTGTTACTTGTAAGTGCGCTTTGCCGGAGGATGATCCTGATGGGTGTTACTTTTTGAAATATGAGATAGATGAAGAATGCGCTGCATCAACAGGACCTTAAATTGCTTTTTTGATTTGCTGAGTTGAAGCGCCTAGAGAGAGGAGAAAGGCTTGGGCGTCTTTAGAGTCTTTGGGGTTTAGAATTGTAAGTCTTGTAAGGGATTTTCTGCAGATTTTGATGTTTTGTCGGATGCGGGCGATACGTTGGGCTTTTTGTTTTTTGTCTTTGATTTCGCGGAGAGATTTTAGGTCGATGCCGATTGCCACTTTATTTTTTGCAGCTATTTTTGCTAAGACATGGTTTAGGCCTGAGTCTAATTGCTTGATTCTGTCTTTTTTGGAGGAAAGTTCTGGGGAGAGCAAGATGTCAAATTTTCCGTATTCTAGGATTTTGCGGTTGAACTCGAGAGATTGAGATTGGACTATAATGGGCCTGGCTTTAGAAGCATGGATTTCGTTCTTTGCTTTTTGGAGATTTGTTGTTGAGATTATCATTTCATAACTCTGAGAATTTATCTCTGTACTTCTTAATAGATTCGTTTGATAATTTTGAGATGAAATCGAAGAGGTTTGCGTTGAAGATTTCTGCATTCTTAATCGCTTCTGTTATTTCTTCTTTTGTGATTTTGAAATCTGTGTAGTATTGTTTGTCGATTCTTTCTGTTTTTGCTTCTGAGATGTCCGAGTTGTTTAAGTCGAATATTTCTTTCAGAAGGATTATTGAGCCTGAATGGTTTTCACATTTGATTCCTGTTTTGAAAAGAAGAGCAGTTAGGATGTGGTACATGCTGTAATATGTTAAGCTTATTGATTCTTCCAATTTATTGTTATCTAGGAGAATTTTAGATGATTCTAAATTGCTTTCTGATTTCTTAATATATGATTGCTTTAATTCTTCGCTTGGTTCTACTATTTCGAGCCTGTTTTCTTTTTTTAGTTTAATTAAAAAATTTACTTTTTTCATAGTATCGTTCAACCCCTTTGAGGATTATGTGGTTTTTTTCTATCTCTTTGATTAAGAGATTTGATTTATTATATTTGCCTATTTTGATGTTTAGTCTTGTGTCTGCTTTTTTTATTTCGTTTTTTAGGGATTTATCTGTTGTTTCGATGTAAATGTCTATGTCCGATGTTTGCTTTGGGATATCCTTTGCGTAGGAACCGAATAAAACTGCCAACTTTATCTTGGGTTTTTTTTGGATTTTTTCAACAATAGATCTCAAGGAAGGATGTTTAGCTAAGAGTTTTATTAGCTTGTAGTTTTCTGCCTTGTAGGCATACGCTCTTGCTTCTATTGTTCCTTTCAGGAAATAGGTTTTGTTTTTCCCTTCTTCGTTGAAATCAGCGATGTTTTCTTTTTCAAGAATTTTTAGTTTTCTTACTACGTTCATGTGGTTTGTTTCTAGCCTTTTAGCGATGTCCCTAGCATGACCTCTTTTTCTAAGGAGTTCTAGAATTATTTCTAGTCTGTAATCTTTTTGTTCCATGTGTAACATTTATGTTACAGTTTATTTAAAGGTTTCTATTATGTTAGATGAAGTCCTGAAGGGATTTTGTTTAATGCACTCTTTTGTGTATTAGACTATGCTATATATTTTTAAGATAGAGAATATAAGATTTTACCTATGAAAAATGATGAACAGAGACCTGAAAAATATGATTGTCTGAATTTCTTAGTGCTGTCGTTAGGGTGTTTCCATCTCTATAATGCAGTATGAGAGCATGTAGTGGGGCTATTGATGATCCAGCAAGTCTTGGAAGTACTTGTGAATTATGCGACTATTATGTCATCAATGCTCAACAAAGGGATTGGGAAAAAGTGGATAGTCCTGTTTAGAATTTATCCTTCAATCAAAGTTCCTTTAACTTTCTTTCTTTTTAGGATTTTATCTAAGTCTTTATTGGATCCGATAAGATAGGTTTTGATTTTATGTTTTTTTATTGTTATTGCGGCGTTTTGGTCTAGGACAAAGTTTTGCCCGGCTTTGAATTTTATTTTTGATATCATTGAGTTAAAGTCTTTCCATGAAATTTTTGGGATGAACTTCGCGTTTTTGTGTTTTGTTGGGTCTTTGTTGTATAAGCCTGCGACGTTTGTCATGTTGATGAAATCTGTTTTGAGATAGTGGGCGAGTTTTGCTGCTGTGCCATCTGATGTTGAGTTGGGCTCAAAACGCAGGGCGCCGCAGACAACAACGTTGTTTTTTTGTAAATTGGACTTGATTTGTTTCATTGTTGTTGGAAGAGTGTCGTTTGCCTCTGAGCGAGAGAACATTTGCATGATGAATTGAGCGTTCATGCGTGTTGCCCTAATTCCTGCGTGGGCTAATTCGCGTTTTGATTTTCCTTCTTTCCTTAATGCTGAAATGTACTTTCTTGCGATTGTGCCTCCTCCGCAGACAATTACGAATTTATATTTAGCGAAGTGTCTTTTTAGAATGCTTTTGAATTCGTGGAGGAAGTGGAAATTTATTTTCTCTGGGATGATTAGGGACCCGCCTAAGGAGATAACTATTGTTTTTTTCATGTTTTAATTTACAAAAGGAGATTTATTAATTTACCTACTGAGCAGGAGAAAAAGAAAGTATATTCTTGAGTATAACAATTGTTTATAATCTGTGTTTGTGGGGTTTTCTATGGTCACACTTAAAGATAGAGTCAATGATTTACCATGCAAGCTTGTGTATAAATTTTTAACTCCTGCTGGGACAAAAGTAAGTGAATCTGTGCTTAAACTGGAAAACAGCGGGACTGAACGTCTAAGAGGGGAATCTGGAAATTGTGTTAGGTATTGTGGTTATAGACTTAGGGTGGGGGCGTATGATGATTCAAGAGAGGTTTGGGTTAAAGTTGAACCAATTGAAAGAGGGCATTTAGGAAGTGATAAGGTTAATGGTTTGTTGTCTAAACCAGAAACTTTTTCAAGGGCAACAAAACTAAGAAAAAACAGGTATTTGAATTTTGTTTCTAAGGGAAAGATTGGCGATGTTGGACCAAACGGCTCATTAACTGTCAAGTACAAAGTCCTTCGTAAAAAACTAGAAGATGTAGACGAATTCTTTGATGCTTTTTGGTATGTATTCAAACCGATGATTATAGCAATGTCAGGTGGTTGAGTTGTGGGGTTGACTTATTACTTTTAAAATAAATATGTGCACTCTTTTGCAATAATTATTAAAAAGAATATATTTGTTGTTTTGTTATGGTGAAAGTTGAGCCGATGCCTCGTGATGCAGTTAAGAGGAGAGAAAGGACAGCGCGATTGGCAACTATTGTTCAGGAAGTTTTGGGATATGGGTGGATGCAGTAGAAAATACGAAAGATTATCGTTTGAAACAGGCAGGATTTTTAAGTGATTAGTAATAGTTAGTACTTCTTGAAGTAAAAATAATAAATTCAAATAGTATGAATAAATAATTAGACAGAAAAGGTTTGGTGGGGATGGAGGGTAAGACTTTTTTTAGTTTTGATTGAGAAAAAATGTCAATACCTCTGAAAAGGAGTTCTTTTCTGAATCATGAATCTTGTTCCGACGAAGTCTGAGACAACTGCTGTGGCTATCAGGTCTTTGTAAGCTGCTTTGAAAACCCCGCTGATTAACGGGATTCGGGTTTTTTCAGAAAAGTTTTCCATGATTGTTTGTATTTCTTCTGGTGCTAGTGCCAGCGAACTTGCCTGTATTCTTCCTCCTCGATTAACAAGAATGTTTTTTCCAGGACCTGGGCACTCTACACTAAATACTGCAGGGTCGAGCAATACCTGTGCAATTTTTCCAAGGTTTATTGTTTCAGGTTTTTGAGGTTGCTTTTTGGATTTTGCTTGAGGCATTGTTTTTGGTAGTGGAATTGGAGCTTTTTTTTGTATTTGTCCTCTTGGTTCTTGGAAGGGATGTAAAATAGGAGTGATTTTTTTCAGTGGTTTTTTTATTTCATCTCTGTGTATCATGGGCATAGAATTAGTTTTCTCTATCTGTTCTTTAATTTCTTTTTCCTTTTCTTTTTTAGCTTTTTCTTCATCAAAAGAATTTATAATAAGCGCTCTTACAAAAGCATCCAGGAAATCTTCGCGAAGTTTGTGTCTTTCTTTTAGTTGAGGCATTTTTGTTGTTAATCATTTTATGGAATGGTTATTAATAAAAGTATTGTCTGTGCGAAGTTAAGTTCCCAATCAAACGTGGGATTTGAGAATAAATATAAAACATACAGATTCAATACGTCAACCCCTGATTATTAATAAAAAATCTGTCTTGTGGTTTATTGAATATTAACAATTAAATTAGAGAGACCGTAAACTATTCAGTTATGGTGGGATTTTTGGTAATTAAGGGAATGTATTCCTTTAGGTTGTTGTTTAGGCTAACAAAATATTTTCAAATTAAAGTTTTTCAGAAACGAGGCGGAGCCCTGGTTCTCGAAGTTAAAGATGATTCAAAACCAGCTTCTTCTGGTTTTCTTTCTCTGCGGCCTGATTGAGGTGTTGGACCGTACATGCGTTCCCTTAGTCTTTCTTCCATCATTGTCAACCCCTTAGCAAGAAGTTTGTTTTGGTCGAGCAATCTGTCAATTTTAGTGAGAAAGTCTTTATCTTTTGTATACTCTGCTGTTGGCGGTGCGTTTTTTGCAAAGTTTCTCGCTGTAACCTCAAATAATGAGAGAAGTTGAGAAATTTCCTTTCCAAGGTGGTCAAATTTTTCAGCCATATTTATGTTTACTTTTTGCAGTTCAATTAAGTTCTTTAAGACCGCATGTTCTATTTCTCTTTCTCCTGCTGTTTTACCATAAGTTCTAGAACTTGTCTTTTTCTCCTTACTTGTAGAACTAGTTTTTTTTGTACCTCTCTTGGGCATGTTAAATGTAAGGAGAGTTAATTTATAAATTTATCTTATTCCAAAGACATTATCTGAAAACCGAATTTTTCCATTTCTTCTTTTGGATAATGCTGGAGGTCTTTTGTTTTCAGGATGTAAGATACTTTCTTTTCCAAGATTCGACCGGTGTAGGATTTTGTTTCTGGGTTGAATTCCTTTAAGACAAGGATGTCGCCTTCGTTGATTTTGAAATCTGCTAAACGAAGGTCAAATTTTTTCCTGCCTTCCAGAACTGCCTGGAATTCTTTTGGCCAGGTCTTTTTTTCTATTTTCATAGGTGTAGTAAAGCTTAAAACTAGTTAAACATTTTGGATATTGTGGGTGCGTAGTATAATGGTAGAATAGTCGGCTCCAGCCCGACAGACGGGGGTTCGATTCCCTCCGCGCCCATTTCTCAATATTGGAAGTTTTTTAAACTTAAGGCCATGTAAATAACCCTATACCCCCAGGATTGACTTTGCGCAACCCTGGGTTTTAATCTAAAATTTTATTAAGTCATAATCGTTTAATTCTTAATGGCAGAAGAGAAAGTTATTGTGTTTATTGATGGAAGCAACCATTACCATATAACTAAAGATATGTTCAAGAACAAGAGACATTTGATTGATTTTAACTTTGAAACGTTCATAAAAGAAATTGTTGGCAAAGGAAAATAAGTTAGGACATATTATTACACTGCGCCTCTTGATAGAAAAAAGGACGAAGAGACTTACATCAAGCAACAAAAGTTCTTTGAAAAACTAAAGAAGATTCATGACTTTAAGCTAGTTCTGTGCAGAATGCAAAAAGTAAAAATTGATGGAAAGACAATTTACCAGGTTAAAGAAGATGACATTCATCTTGCCGTTGATATGGTTAAGTTGGCTTATAATAATGCTTATGATACTGCAATTTTGGTTTCTTCTGATGGCGATTTTGTTCCTGCAATTTTAACGGTTAAAGAAATTGGCAAGAAAGTTGAAAACATTGGATTTGAGAATAAATTCTCTTATCATCTGAAACAGGAATGCGATAGGTTTAGGAAATTAACGAAGAAGGAAGTTGAGGGTTTTTTTTAATTAGTTCTCTAATAAACCAAAATATGTAATGGTCTCCGTGCCCAGTCTAGGAATCGAACAAAAAATGCCTATAACAAAAGAATAAAGATATGAAATAAAATTCTTTTTATTCGGAGTTGTATCGCTTGCTGTTGGTTACCTTTATCCTGACTTTGAAAATCCTTTTCTTAAAGTCCCGCAAGAAATCCCGTTGCTTTAGCTGTGGGATGAATTGCGGCAATCTTTTTCTATTTTTATGAATATAAAAAAATGAGCGAGTCGTCGCTCATTGTGTTTACAAACAGGGTGAG
>Ga0180007_10005455_pt1 | contig 12837 bp, 8 predicted proteins | sample MM_PC_MetaG_FD_121122 | JGI IMG/M metagenome (GOLD analysis project Ga0180007, IMG submission 121122) | Groundwater microbial communities from the Aspo Hard Rock Laboratory (HRL) deep subsurface site, Sweden - MM_PC_MetaG | ecosystem: Environmental > Aquatic > Deep subsurface > Groundwater... | reverse complement strand
TGCCGCCATTGGCTACTAAAAAAGGCCAGCTGATAAACGCGGTGTATGGCTTTACTTCAGTTTTGTTAAAAGTACTCAAGGAATTCAAGCCAGCCTACCTAGCTGTAGCCTATGATATGAAAGAAAAGACTTTCCGGCATAAGGAGTACAAGGAGTACAAAGCCAAGCGCGTGGCTGCTCCAGATGAATTTTATGAGCAGATTCCATTATCAAAAAAAGTATTGGATGTTTTTGATATACCCGTATTAGAAAAGGCCGGTTTTGAAGCGGATGATATTATCGGTACTATTGCCGCCCATAATAAACAGAAAAAAATTCACACAGTTATCGTGACAGGCGATAAAGATTCTTTTCAGTTAATTGGTGATTACACCAAGGTATATACTTTGCGCAAAGGCATGTCTGATACGGTAACCTATGACAGCAAGGCAGTTGAAGACCGCTATGGGTTAAAACCGAATCAAATGATTGACCTTAAAGCCCTGGCTGGCGATCCGTCTGATAACATTCCGGGCATCAAAGGTATTGGTGAAAAAGGTGCTATTAATTTACTCATGCAATTTGGCAGCGTTGATAATATTTATAAGGAGATTAAAAAGAATGGGGACAAGGTTAAAATCAAACCGCGCTATTTGAAATTGTTAACAGAAGGTAAAAAGGACGCCGAGATGAGCAAAATGCTGGCTACTATTGTCTGCGATGTGCCATTGGATTTTAGTATTGAAGACAGTAAATTGCGGGCTTATGATAAGCAAAAAGTGTTTGAACTTTTCAAGGAATTAGAATTCAGGAGCTTACTTGCCCGCTTGCCTGAATTTAAGCCGGATATCAAAGTGGAAAAAAATAAGATAGAAGAAGATGAGAAACAGTCCGTACAGACCACTTTACCGCAGGCCTCACAATCTAAAAAGGACAGTAAGGTTGATTATAAATTAGTAAATTCAGATAGTGAATTTACCGGTTTTATTAACCAATTAGAAAAACAAAAGGTTTTTGCTTTAGATACAGAGTCAACTAGCCTAGATGCAATTAGCGCTAAGCTGCTTGGTATCAGCTTTTGCTGGTCAGACGGATGGGCTTATTATTTAAATATTAAGGATAACCGGTTGTGGCTGAAAAAATTAAAACCAATCTTAGAAAGTAGCCAGGTTGAAAAATTTGGGCATAACATTAAATATGATATGACCTTATTACAACAAGCCGGTATTAAGATTATGCCGGTCATCTTTGACAGCATGGTCGGTTCATATTTGTTGAATCCCGGTACACGCGGCCACAGCCTGGACAATCTAGCTTTTGAGGTATTTGGCTACCAGATGCAGCCAATTACTGATTTGATTGGCAAGGGCAAAAAAAAGATTTCCATGGAGGCGGTTCCCTTGGATAAAGCGTCCTGGTATGCTTGTGAAGATGCTGATTATACTTATCGCCTTTGCCAGTACTTAAAGCCGGAGCTGGAAGAGAAAAATATTTTAGGCCTGATGGAAAAGATCGAAATGCCATTAATTCCGGTTTTAGCCACTTTGGAACAGAACGGAGTAAAAATTGATACAGGGTTTTTAGTGGCCATGTCCAAGCAGGAAAAAAGGCGACTTGATATCTTAGAAAAAAAGATATATGAGCATGCAAAAACCGAATTTAATATTAATTCGCCGTTACAGCTAAAAGAGGTGCTGTTTGAAAAGCTAAAAATTAATACAGAGGGGATAAGTAAAATCAAGACAGGCATTTCAACTGCCGCAGCTGAACTGGAGAAATTAAAAAACGCACATCCGATCATTCCCTTATTATCTGATTTTCGGGAGCTATCTAAGCTTCGTTCAACGTATTTAGAAGCCCTGCCTAGATTGGTAAACCCCAAGACAAATCGTGTCCACACCAGTTTTAACCAGACTATTACTGCGACTGGCCGGCTTTCATCATCAAACCCGAATTTACAGAATATCCCTATACGCACTGAAGAGGGCAGAAAAATTAGACAAGCATTTATTGCAGAAAAAGGTTTCAAAATAGTGGCCGCTGATTATTCTCAAATTGAGCTGAGAATCATTGCTTCCATGGCTAATGACGAAAAAATGATTGCTTCATTTAAAAAAGATGAGGATATCCACCGGCGCACGGCCGCTGATATACACAATATTCCTATAGAAGAGGTAACTAAAGACCAGCGCTATGAAGCCAAGGAGGTCAATTTTGGAATATTATACGGCATGGGTGCCTGGGGCTTAGCTTCCCGGCAGAACATGTCCCGCGAGCGGGCCAGGGCTTTTATTGAGAAATATTTTTATACTCACCAGGAAATTCAGGAATATTTATCAGCTACTATAACTTTGGCTCATGAGCAGGGATATGTGGAAACATTATTTGGACGGCGGCGCTATTTGTCAGAAATAAATTCTTCAATGCCGCAGGTTCGCGCAGCAGCCGAGCGCATGGCAGTAAATATGCCGATCCAGGGTACAGCCGCTGATTTATTGAAGATTGCCATGATTAACATCCTGGCCAAGTTGCCAAGTTTTTGCCCGGAGTCTAAAATGATTTTACAAGTGCATGATGAGCTGGTATTTGAAGTGCTTGATAAGGATGTAACTAAGATGGCAAAATTTATTGCCGAAGAAATGAATGGCGTTTATAAATTAAAAGTGCCGATTAAAACCGACGTAGCCGTAGGAAACAATTGGGGGGCATTAAAAGAATTTAAAATTTAGTTATGAAAATTTTACTCTATGGCCCGGATACTTACCGGTCCAGACAAAGGCTGCATTTTTATCGTGAGGGGTTCAAAAAAAAGTATGATCCTTCCGGTTTAAACGTGGTAAATTTGGATGGAGAAAATCTGACTATGGAAGAATTGAGTAAAAGCGCCGGCCAGATGGGTTTTCTGGCCAGTAAGCGTTTTATAGTAGTGGAAAACCTGATCAGCAAGAATAAGAATAAAAAAATTCAGCAGGAAGTAATTGATTATTTGGACAAGGATACATCAGATGAGAATGTTTTGGTTTTCCGAGAGGTAACAGAAGAGCAGGAATATAGTAAAAAGCAAAAAAGTAAAACCTCGTCTGCTAAACCGCTCTTGACCAGATTGCTGAAAGAGAAAGCTGAAAATTTTCCTTTACTGCAGGGCGAGCAGTTGAATAAGTGGATCAGGGCAGAAGTAAAAAAACGAGGAGGTGCCATAAGCAGTCCGGCAGTATTAGAACTGGCCAGTTTGGTTGGTTCGGATCTCTGGAATATGGTCACAGAGATTGAAAAACTTATTAATTTTAAAAACCGGCAGGAGATTACACCGGATGATGTACGTAATATGGTGCGGGCAAAGTTTGATGATAATATTTTTCATTTAACAGACGCCTTGGCGGCCAGGAATGCCAAGCTTTCCTTCAAGCTGTTATATGATCAATTGGCCCTGGGCAGCCACGAGCTGTATATTTTAACCATGCTTATCAGGCAATTTCGCATTTTATTGCAGACTAAGGAATTAATTGACCGCGAGCCGAATTATTATACTGTAGCCTCGCGCCTGCAGATACATCCGTTTGTGGCCCAAAAAGCCATTCGCGATGCTCGCAGGTTTTCTCTGGCAGAATTAAAAAATATCTACCGCCAATTATTGGAGATAGATATTCGTCTTAAAACCACTCAGGACAACCCGCGCCTAATGTTTGATCTGCTGGTAACCGGTGTTTGCCAGGCCGGGTAATTATTTCAGCTTATTCAGCTGTTTCATTAGCCTTGATTTAAAGCGCGAGGCGGTATTTTTTTTCAGGATTTTATTCTGTGCTGCTTTATCAAGAATTTTTATAGTTTTTTTAATTTGTTCCTGGGCTTTTGATTTATCTTTGTTAGTCAGAGCCAGGCGTGCTGATTTAATAGCCGCTTTGATTCTGTTCTTGGCACCTAGGTTTTTAATGGTACGTTTTTTTGTCTGGCGCAAATGCTTCTTAGCTGCTTTTTTAATTGGCATGTGTTTAATTTATAATTAGTAATTTATAATTCAAAATTAGTGGTATTAGTTTAACAGGGTTTTATGGTTTCGGCAAGCGCCGCCTGGTTTATAGGTCTGCTACCTTTTTTTAATTACGGTTGGACAGCCGAAAGGCTGTTATGGTTTTGTAACATACTCTCGTATGTCCCACCAAATGGCGGCGCGATACTATTTTAAATAGCAATATCCAGACAAGGGTATTTTTTCCAATTAGGGTCGGTAAAGTGCCACCATTCGGTAGGGAAAGGTTTTAGACCGGCTTGGCGCATAGCTTTTTCCAGGATAAGCATATTTTTTTTGGCAGCGGGCGAGTGACTGGGGTGGTCGCGATGGGCGCGCGGCGAGAATTCATCAAACGGCGTGGGCATAACAAGCTCTCGTCCATTTCTATCCACCAAGGTGCAATCAACAGCGGCCGCGCGCGTATGAAACGGCTTTTTCTTAGGATCGCCGATATAGCGTTCGTCCAGCTTGAATTTCCACATTTGTTTTTGAACCGATAATGGCCTGTAGCAGTCCCAGATTTTTAATCCTAGCCCTTGTTTTCTTAAGTTTCTCTGAACGCGCTTTAATTTTTCTGCTATGTTTTTTCGGGCCAGGATTATTTTATTTAAATATAATGGTTTTTTGAGGAAATTATTTTTAGTTGCATACCTGGGTTCGCAAATTATTGTGGGATCAATATTTTTTAAAGCAACTAGGTTGTTTTTATAAAGCAGGGAGGTTTTATACTTATCTGGCCCCAAAGGCTTCATTCTGATTATTTTCGGCTCTAAGCCCCGCTTCTTTAATTGTTCTTTCAGGTTGGCAGTAAATACCCCCTGATCATAGCCCAGGCAAATTATATCCGGTTTAAGGGCGGAGACAATTTTCAACTTGTCTCCTCGGTTGCCCAGCGCCACCCGATTGGCTATGCGCAAGGCTTTAAAATTATTTACCCGTTCTAATTCATTGAAATACGGGGAGTGTCCTTTCACTTTTTTCACTGTGGCGTCACGGGCAATTATTACCATTAAAAAATTACTCTGCTGTTTGGCTTGTTTAAGCAAAAACAAGTGGCCGGGATGGATAATGTCAAAGGTGCCGGTAATTAGTACTTTTTTCATGCCTTAATTATAGCAGATTTATAAGTAATTTATCGTTTTGACAAAATGGGTATTGTTATATAAGATTAATGGCTCACTAAACAAAAACGAAAAAAGTTCCATTACATATAGATTGGAGGGTTATTTCAGTGGATAAATTTCAGCATGAATGTGCTGTGTTTGGAATATATGGTGACCCTAAAGCGTCTTTGCACGCTTCGTGGGCACTGCATATGATGCAGCATCGTGGCCAGGAGGCAGCTGGCATAGCAACTTGGAATGGGGGTAATGGTTTTCATCTACACAAGGAGACAGGACGAGTTCGTACTATCTTTACTGGATCAGTACTGGGTAATCTACCAGGTCAAATTGCTATTGGTCATAATCGTTATTCAACTTGCGGACCTAATACACCACAAGATACTCAGCCCCATCTTTATACTAGCAAGCAGGGCGTGGAAATTGTTGGTGCGAGTAATGGCGATTTGCCTGGATATGCAAAAATTCGCAGCAGGCTGGAAGCTCAAGGATATGAACTGAAGTCAAATAACGACGCGGAACTTATAGTCGCATTAATTGCTTTTTATCTTGATCAAAATTTAGATGAAGTTGAAGCAATTAAGTGTACTATGCAAGAATTACGCGGTGGAGCGTATTCCTGCGTTTTTATCATTAATGGTAAGTTGTTTGCATTTCGCGATCCTCGTGGTTTCAGGCCATTGGTGCTTGGACGGCACTATGAAGCTTATGTAGTAGCTTCGGAAACTGTTGCCTTTGACATTTTAGGGGCTGATTATATCCGTGAGATTGAGCCCGGACAAATAGTGAGAATTGATGGTGACCGCGAAAGAAGCTTTGAGGGTGTCAGGTCTGATGAGAAATCATTTTGCATTTTTGAGCTGATTTATTTCAGCCGGCCTGATAGCTGGATTTTTGGTCACTCAGTTTCCAGGTTCCGCAAGCGTGAAGGTGATATGCTGTGGAGGTTGCATAAACACGTCATAAGGATGCCCCCAGAAGAGTATGTGGTAATATCAGTGCCTGATTCTTCTAATCATATTGCCCTTGGTTTTTCTCAATCTAGCGGACTTGCCTTTGACTTTGGCTTGGTACGCCATCATTATGCTGTTAGGGAGTTTATTGAAGCAGGCCAAGCAGGCAGGGATGAAGTGGTCAAATTCAAGAACAACCCCGATAAAGCGGTTGTAAAAGGCAAGCGAGTTATTGTCATAGATGATTCGATTGTCCGTAGCACTACTATTCGTAAGCTAGTACGTATGCTTAGATTAGCTGGCGCAATTGAAGTGATTGTGCTTATTGGCTCTCCGCCTATTACTCATTCATGCTTCTATGGCATTGATACGCCGACTCAGGCTGAGTTGGTGGCTAGTCAAATGGAAGTTGAGGGTATACGCAATCTTATTGAAGCTGATTACCTTGGCTATTTGACCATTGAAGGCTTGCTTGAATGTACGATGGAGCCTAGCGGCACCTTTTGCTTGGCGTGCTTTAATGGGGAGTATCCGGAGGCAGATACTATTCCCGAGGAAAAACTGAAAGTTTTGGAATAATATTCCATCACCCAGCTCTGTTTTTAAAAAAGCAGAGCCGTTTTTTTATATAAAAAAACCACCCTATCATAGAGGTCACGTTATAGCCTATTTCGGCAACGCTCCTAAGATATGGGGTGGTTCAGCTACTTAAGAATAAAGTAACTAAGCGTGTCCTGTTCGCAAACGGACACTTAACAAAGCACAGTTCGTATCTAAGTGCATGACCAAGATCGGCAACCTAGGCACAAGCCGGAAGAAAACCACGGTCCGGCGAAGAAAACCAGACTGCAGTTATTTTATATTCCAATGGACAGTAATATTATAAAGTAATAAATAACTTAAAATTAGTCAAGGAGTGATTATTTCTTCTTAATGTTTTTCAAGGCAATAATCTGGTCACGCAGATCAGCGGCTTTTTCAAACTCCAAATTTTTAGCAGCAATCTCCATTTGGTTTTCTAGATCTTTGAGAATGTGAGGTAATTCTTGTTTGGAAATGCCCGCCATCCGCGGCACAGAGACCGCGGCTGGCTTGGTTGATTTGGCGCCGGCTAAGCGGGATTCTTTAATATCTTTAGTAATTGATTTAGGGATTATTCTGTGTTTTTTATTATAGGCTGCCTGGATTTTTCGGCGGCGAAGAGTTTCCTTAATGGCGCGGTCCATGGATCCGGTTACTTTATCCGAGTACATAATTATATGGCCTTCTATGTGCCGGGCAGCCCGTCCCATGGTTTGAATAAGCGCGATATCAGAGCGTAAAAAACCCTCTTTATCAGCGTCTAATATGGCAATTAAGGACACTTCTGGCAGGTCTAAACCCTCGCGCAGCAGGTTAATTCCCACTAACACGTCATACTCTCCAGTACGCAGATCGCGCAGTATTTCAAGGCGTTCCATAGTGTCCACCTCAGAGTGCAAATACTGTACTTTTATGTCCAAGTCAGCCAGATATTCAGTCAGGTCTTCTGACATGCGCTTGGTTAAAGTAGTAACCAAGACACGCTGTTTTTCAGACGTGCGTTTTTTTATTTCTCCAATCAGGTCGTCAATTTGATCTTTGGTTGGCTTAACTTCAATAGTTGGGTCAAGCAAACCAGTCGGACGAATAATCTGTTCAGCGGTTTGTTGGGAAATTTCATGTTCATATTCCTTAGGCGTAGCCGATACGTAAATTACCTGATTTACTTTCTTTTTAAATTCTTCAAAAGTAAGCGGGCGGTTGTCTATGGCAGCTGGCAGGCGGAAACCAAATTCAACTAATGATTCTTTGCGTGCACGGTCGCCAAAGTACATGCCATTGATCTGCGGTATGGTCATGTGAGATTCATCAATGAACAGTAAATAATCTTTAGGAAAGAAATCAAACAGCGTATGGGGTGGTTGGCCCGGCTGTCGCTGGTCAAAATAGCGTGAATAATTTTCTATGCCGTTGCAGTATCCGATTTCTTTGATGGTTTCCAGATCATAACGAGTCCTTTGCTCTAGCCGTTGGGCTTCAACTAGTTTATTTTGTTTTTTAAATTCTTCAACCTGCTTGGTCATGTCTTTTTTAATCTGCTGCAATGCCAGCTTCATGGTTTTATCCGGAGCAAGATAGTGCCGAGCTGGGTAAATATCTACTGATTTTAATTGAACACTAATTTTGTTCGTTAAGGAGTCTACTTCAGAAATTTTTTCAATTTCATTTCCGAAAAACTGAATGCGATAAAAATTATTTTCCGAAAAAACCGGAAAAATTTCCAGAATTTCCCCGGTAACCCGGAAGCGGCTGCGCCACAAATCAGTCTGATTACGTTGATATCGGATATTAACCAGGGCATGGAGTATCAGATCACGCTTTGTTTTTTGCCCAACTTTTAAAGTAAGGACATCTTTTTTGTATTCAATAGGCGAACCTAAGCCATACAAGCAGGAAACAGAAGCTACTATAATTACGTCATCTCTGGATAGTAAAGCAGCTGTAGAAGCGTGGCGCAAGCGGTCAATTTCTTCATTCATCTGCGTTTCTTTTTCTATATAAGTATCAGTGCGCGGGATATAGGCTTCTGGCTGGTAGTAATCATAATAAGAGACAAAGTAATTAACTGCGTTATTGGGAAAGAAATCCTGAAACTCAGAAGCCAGCTGGGCAGCCAGGGTTTTGTTATGTGAAATTATCAAAGTAGGCTTTTGTAATTTTTGAATAACATTAGCCATAGTAAAAGTTTTACCCGAGCCAGTAACGCCAAGCAGGGTTTGGTCGCGATAGCCCCTTTTTAAGCCTGAAATCAGGGTTTTTATAGCCTGCGGTTGATCCCCAGCAGGTTTAAAGCTAGATGTTAATTTAAACTTCATTGTTAATAATATTTAAGAAAAATTTTTTATGGCTGGCTTGCCCCGCAAAACTACCGAAGGAAGTGACGCGGGGTCACCGGTGGGAGAAAATTGTGATCGTAATTTAAATTTATTCACGACTCTTTTTTGTTAAAAATTTTTCCGTCAGAGGCGGATCCACGGCATGCCGCCATGGCGTGCAGCCTTTGGCTGAGATTTAAGTTGAAATTGTATAAATTTAAAGTAGATAGATGATAGCATGAAAATGTACTTTTTTCCAGGGGTTGACCCTGTTAGAAATTAGATTACATTAATTATAGTGTTATTTTTGACTTAAATTTCTAACAGGGTTGACACTTCCAGTAAAAGTATTATTATAAATTTCAATAGGTTCGTAGAACGAGCTTTTTTTAAAAATAATTTACTAATTTGTTACTTAAAACAAAAAAATATGGATCCGCATGAACTGGCACTATTAATTCTTCAGCTAGCAGTGCTTTTACTAGTAGCTAAACTATTTGGTTTAGTATTTAAAAAACTTAAACAATCCGAAGTACTTGGTGAGCTGCTCGGTGGTATGGCCGTCGGGCCTTTTGCTCTGGGTGCAATTGACCTGCCTTGGCTTGGTCCATTATTTCCGATAATTGAGCAGGTAGGTGAGCATGTTTCCACCCTGCCGATTTCTTCAGAGTTATATTTCTTCGGCCAAATCGGCGCAATTTTACTCCTATTCTTGGTTGGCCTGGAAACGGACGCCAAGATGTTTATGAAATACGGTTTGAAATCTTTAGGTATTGCTATCGGCGGTGTTGTTTTACCTTTTCTTTTAGGCGCTTATGGTACGGTCATGTTTGGTTTTGCTGACAGTATAACTGACGTCCCGGCCTTATTCATGGGTGCTATTATGACGGCCACTTCAGTAGGTATTACGGCACGGGTTTTATCAGATATGTATAAACTGGATACCCGCGAGGGCGTTTCCATATTAGCTGCGGCAGTGATTGATGATATTTTAGGCATTTTAGTTTTGGCTTTGGTGCTATCATTAGCTGCCAGTGGTGGTGGTGACATTTCCTGGAGCCAGCTGGGCACTATTGGCTTAAAGGCACTGGGCTTTATCGGGGTGCTGGTGATTTTAGGCATGTTGTTTGCCAAGCGGCTATCCAAAGTATTGTTGAAACTTGAAGGCAAGAGTTATATGGCTATTGCTGCAGCCATTTGTTTTATTATTGCAGCGGTAGCTGAAATGTTTGGCTTGGCCACAATTATTGGCGCTTACTTGGCTGGTATTTTATTGTCAGTCACACCGCTTGGAAAAGAGCTTGAGGAAAAATTAGCTGGTGCATCGCATTTAATAGTGCCGGTATTTTTCGCCATCATGGGCACGCTGGTTGATTTTCAGGCTATGGCTTCTGCCTTGGTATTCGGCCTGGTCATTACCACCTTTGCCATTATTGGCAAGGTGATTGGGTGTGGTATTCCGGCATTTTTCAGCGGGTTTAATTTTCTTGGCTCGTCCAGAATAGGTATAGGCATGCTGCCTCGCGGCGAAGTGGCGTTGATTGTGGCGGGGATTGGTTTGTCTGCCGGCATTATCAGCAATGAAATTTTTGGGGTGTCAATTATGATGACTGTAATTACCACCCTGATGGCTCCGATAATTTTAGTTCCATTATTTAAAAATTCAAAGCCAGGCTTGAAGCATCCACCTCAAGAAGCTGTAGTTGAGCTTATTGAGCCTTATAAAACATTAAAACAGTCTCCGCATATGATAGCGGCTTTGCGTGATTTTATTGTAGAAGCATTTGAAAAAGAAGGCTATGGCGTATTGCGCAGTGATGAAGTGAGAGGCATAACTGAAATTGAGCATAATGAAAATCAGGAAAAATTAATTACCATAAAGAAGGTGAATGATGAATTAACTATTGACTGCAGTAATGCGGCGGTAGTTGATGTTGATAATATTGTTGATGCGGGATTAACTCACTTCGAGCAAGCGGTAGCTGACCTGAAAGCAGCTTAAGTTATTTGCACCTTTTTAATATAAAAACAGAAAGGGCTGCTATTTCTCGTAAATAATAGCCTTTTTTGGTATAATAATGAGGGTATTTAAGTATCTTATATATTTGAACAAGGTCATAGGTTTTACGTTTAAGGAAGAAGGTATAGATGTAAGTTTTTAAGCTATAAGTTCATAAAATAAAATACCTAAGACATAAATCTTTTTTTATACTTTTTTCTTTAAACTTTTAACATATAATTTGACTCAAATTAATCAAACATGATTTCATACGTTTCTGGCATAATTAAGGTAATTACTAAGAGGTCGGTGGTTTTAGAAACCAACGGCGTTGGCTATGAAATTTACGTCCTGCCGCTTGTTTTGGAAAAAGCTAAATCAGGCGAAGAACTATCACTCTTCACGCATATGCATGTCCGGGAGGATGCAATGGAGCTGTATGGTTTTGCTGACATGGAGCAGAGGATTTTTTTTCAGGATTTAATCAGCGTCTCAGGCGTTGGCCCCAAGTCTGCTGTCACTATAATGTCATTAGCGCCACTGCCTGATTTAAAAAAAGCGATTGTTCAGGAAGACGCCTCGTTATTAACAAAAGTTTCCGGCATCGGTAAAAAAACAGCAGAGCGTTTGATACTGGAGCTTAGGAATAAGCTGACGGTGAGTGAAGAAGATAAGATAGATAGCAGTTCAGCCGGCACCTCGGACAGTCAGTCTATTGACGGGTTAATAAGCCTGGGGTATTCAGCTGGTGAGGCGCGTGAAGCTTTGCGTCAGGTTGACAAAGATATCACTGAGGTTAAAGATAGGATAAAGGCCGCTTTAAAGATGCTGGGTAAAAAGTAGATTCATGGAAATAAAAGAAATTATCCATAAAGAGGTATTAAATGAATTTATTGGTTCACAAAAGATGAGTCAATTTTTGCAATCATGGGAGTGGGGTGAATTTCAAAAAAGCTTAGACCGTCAGATTTGGCGCCTAGGTGTTTTTGAAGGTGATAACTTAGTTGGCAGTGCCTTAGTTATTAAGCAAACCTTGCCTATGGGCAAGTGTTATTTATACTGCCCGCGAGGCCCGGTGGGAGATAATCAAGATGTTTTCAAGGAATTAGAATTTAAAATTGCTTCATTGGGTAAAGAACAAAGCGCTTTATTTGTAAAGATTGAACCGCCGATTGAAAAAAAGAATCGGCAGTTTTTTAAAGACGTTATCAGTGGGTTTAACAGTAAGCCGGCTGATTTTGTCCAGCCGCAGGATAGCTGGTATATGGATTTATCGCAATCCGAGGACGAATTGTTGCAGGCTATGCATCACAAGACACGATATAACATTCGTTTAGCAGAAAAAAAAGGTGTAACTGTAAGAATTTCTGGAGCAGAAGATTTGGATAAATTCTGGCAGCTGAATTTAGCTACTAGCAGGCGTGATCAATTTTCTGCTCATTCAAAAAATTATTACCAAAAAATGCTGGAGACTCTGAGCGGCTCAGGCTTTATGAAAATGTTTATCGCAGAATATAAAGGCCAGTCGATCGCCGCTAATTTGGTCACATTTTTCGGTGATACAGTAACTTATGTTCATGGCGCTTCTGCTGACGAACAGCGTAATGTTATGGCGCCGCAGTTATTGCAGTGGCGTCAGATTCAGGAAGCAAAAAGGCAGGGATTTAGGCATTACGATTTTTGGGGCGTAGCGCCGGAGGGTGCAGCCAAAGAACAAGCCTGGTCTGGTATCACGCGCTTTAAGCAAGGCTTTGGCGGGCAGGGAATGTCTTATGTTGGAACCTATGATTTGATAATAAATCCTGGCTGGTATAAATTATATAAATTAGCTAAAACAATTAATTTATAAAAGAATGTTGGTCATTGACGAGACAAGTGT
>Ga0180007_10005454_pt1 | contig 12840 bp, 12 predicted proteins | sample MM_PC_MetaG_FD_121122 | JGI IMG/M metagenome (GOLD analysis project Ga0180007, IMG submission 121122) | Groundwater microbial communities from the Aspo Hard Rock Laboratory (HRL) deep subsurface site, Sweden - MM_PC_MetaG | ecosystem: Environmental > Aquatic > Deep subsurface > Groundwater... | reverse complement strand
TTTTATCTACCTTATATACATTATACGCATGACACAGTGCAACTGCCAATGCATCAGCAGAATTATCAAAGTGAGTTTTTTTATGAACTCTACTTCGAATTTTTGCCCCAAAAATTTTTCTCAATGATTTTTGAATATCTTTTTTATCTGCTCTACCATTTCCAGTAATTTGTTTTTTAATAGTGCCAGGTGCATATTCAATTACTTCAATCTTTCTCTTTGCACAAGTGAGTATTATTACTCCCATAGCTCTTCCAACATTCGTGGCTGTTTTAACATTGGTTGCAAAAAAAAGTTTTTCCATTGCAACAACATCTGGATTTAATTTTTTAAGGACACCATTGAGTTGTTTGTGTATTTTTATTAATCTTTTCCCGAAGTCTCCATCTTTATCTGTTTCGATCAGACCAAAGTCCAAAGCCTCAAATCCCTTATTTGATGCATTTATTAGGCCGTATCCTGTTGTAGCTGTACCAGGATCAATACCTAAAATTAACATGTTTCATTATAACCTGAAGAAACTCCGAACAATAGAAGAGCATTTGAAGTCGTTTTCTTAATTATTTCGTTTACTTCAATGTTTTTTATCTTTGAAACTTTATTTGCAATTTCTGGCAAATAGTAAGGATAATTTATTTTATTTCTGTCTTTTCTTCCATCTTTTGTAGGTGCAAGAAGTGGTGAATCCGTTTCTAATACAAGGTTTTCCATGGGAACTTTTTTAATAAAATCTTGTTTATTTTTATCAAAAGTTATATCTCCATCTATTCCTATAAAATATTTATACTTTATTGCAATTTTAAGTATCTCATCTTCCGGTTCAGAACAGTGAAAGACTAAATTACTATTAAAATTTTTAGGTCCTGACTTTTTTATTAAACTAATAATATCTTCCGAGGAATGTCTACTGTGAATTATTACGGCTTTATTGTATTTAATAGCTAATTTTAGTTGTTTTTCTAAAAGAACTTTTTGAGTTGATTCTGAATTTACCTTGTGATAATAATCTAAACCAATTTCTCCAACTGCGACTACTTTATCTTTTAAAACTAACTCTTCAATTTTAAATATTTCCTTTTCAATATTTTCTGCACTTATAAGTGTTGTGGGGTGAATTCCCACTGCAGCGTAAGTATTTTCATAGCAATTTGATATCTCTATCGCTTTTAAAGACGACTTGTAATCGATACCAGGTATAACTAAATAATTAACACCTACTTCTTTTGTTCTTAATATAATCTTATCTAAATTGGAATAAAGAGGATCTAAATATAAATGACAGTGAGTATCAAACATTAATAATTTTGAAAAAGAAGATTAAATTTTTAATAATTAACTATATATTTAATTTTTGCCTTAGTCTTAAGTTCTTCTATCCATTTAGTATATTCTGTAGATAATTTTTGTTTAAAAAGCTCATCTTTAATCTGATCTTTTACATCGTCAATTTTTGAATTAGTACCAAAATATTCTTTATTTGTTTCAAAATATTCACTAATTTCACTTTCCTCAATATTTATATCTTTACCTAAAATTTGCTCAACTATTTTTTGTATTTTAATTTGTTCTCTCAAACTTTTCACATCTTGATGACTTAATTTTAAAGCTTGGTCTAAAGTAATATTTTGTTGTTTTAATATTTCCTCAATATTATTAATTTCGTCCTCAACTATTTGATCGGTAATTTTTATACTTTCTTTCCTTGCTTCACTAAAAATAAGTTTCTTTTCAATTAAATTATCTAAAACTGTTAAACCGTCTTGTTTTTCTGCAACTGATATAACACTTAACCTAAAAATTGGTCTTCCATTTACAAAAGCAGCAAAGATAAAAGATCTAGCCAAAAATAGAATAACTAATAAAAAAATGAAGGACAATATTACAATTCTTCTGGGAGTTAATTTTAAGTTTTCCTTTTTAAAACAAAACTTTTTAAGTTTTTTACAGAGTTTATTGGTTGGTAATTTAATTTTACTTATGATAGTTTTTTTCTTTTTTGACATTTGTTTCTTCTCCGTGTCCCGAATAGATTTTTGTTTCATTGGACAATTTTAATATTAAATGTATAGATTTCTCAAGATCCAATTTATTTGAATATGAAAAATCATATCTTCCTATAGCTCCATCAGAAAAGATTGTATCTCCTGAAAATAATATATTTTCTTTTTTTGAATATAAACAAATGCTTCCAGGAGTATGCCCAGGTGTTGAAAGAATTGTAAATGAAATATCTTTAATTTTATATTTACTTTGTAAGTTAGTATCTATTTTTGGATTTATTTCATATATTTTTCTAGAAAGCCATCTTGTAGCTCTTTTCTTCATCGACTTAACTAAAAACTTATCATTCTCATTACAGCAAAAAGGAATCGTAAAAGTCATTTTTAATTGATCAACCGCCAAGATATGATCAAAATGTCCATGCGTGGCAATTACTGCTAAAGGATTAAGTTGAAGTTTAAAAATTGTATCGATTATATATTCTGCATCATCTCCCGGATCAATAATTACACAGTTTTTGCTTTTTGAATAAAAAAGATAACAATTTGTATTTAAACTACCTACTATTAATTTTTCTACCATTAAATATATTTAAACTTAAATATATAATATCGTTTTTTAGTACAATAAACTGAAGAAATTGAAATTTACTTAGTTTTAGAAGCTTCCTTTGACTTAATTTTTGCTTTAGCCCTTGAAAAAATTTTATCTATTTCCTGAGAACTTTTATCCCTTATGTAGTAAAGCTTTGCTCTTCTTACACCCCGAGTACCTTGTTTAACAACTTCTATTTTTCCAAGTAGCGGAGAAGAAAGTGGAAAAATTCTCTCAATACCAACTGCTTGTACACCCATTTTTCTGACTGTAAAAGATTTATTTTCTCCTCTATTTTTTATCCCAATTACAATTCCCTCAAAAACCTGAGTTTTTTCTTTTTCTCCCTCAGTAATTTTCTGATGAACTTTTATTTTATCTCCAACTCCAAAATCAATTTTATTATGTACAGCTTTTAATGCCATAACGACTATTCTACACCAGAAGCAGCGTTACCTTCAAGAATAGAAGATATCTGTCTAGCAATAGATTCGTTCCATGAAATTTTATAGGGAAGCTTAATATTTTTTCCTGTTCCAGTGAAAATTAGAGTAATATCTTTTTCTCCCTGATTATTTAAAAGTAGGTTTTTTAAATCTCTTAGTTGTTCTGAAGAAACATTTTTTGAGACCTGAATAAGAACTTCCTTACCATCAAATCCTTTTTCCCCTGGTGTATAAATAGATTCAGTAAGTAAAGATAATCTATTATCTCTAGCATCAACCTTCCCCGATATTATCACTGGTTTATAGTCAACAATTAAGCTTCTTATTGATTTGAAAAGTCTAGGAAAAACAACTAAATCAAGGGTACCTGTACCATCATCGACTTTTACAAAAGCCATTTCCTGACCAGATCTCCTGGTAATTACTACTTTTATACCTGTTATTACAGCTGCAATTCTGACATCTTCTCCAATATTTTGATCAGAAGAAAGCTCAAATATTTTATGTGTTGCTTCGTGTTCAAAATCAGAAATGATTTCGTTAATTGGCTTTGCCGAAAGAGAAAAACCCAAAAGCTGTCTTTCCAAAGTTTGAATTTCTTCTTCTGAAAATTCAGTTATGTCTGTTTTTAGAAGAAGTTCTTTAGTAGTATCTTTTTTAGGAGCTTTTCCATCTTGATTAAATAAACCTTGTTGTCCTTTTAAAACTTGAGTTTTTGAAGCTTTTCCTCTTATTTCTTCTGAATAATATAAAAGCTTTGCGCGTGCTCCAAACATCGATAAAGCACCAACTTTGATAAGGCTTTCTACAACTTTTTTATTTACTTTCCTTGCATCAACTCTTGCTAAAAAATCAAAAAGAGACATGAATGATCCTTCTTCTCTTGCTAATAAAATTGCTTCGATTGCTGCATTACCAACGTTTTTTATAGCAGACAATCCAAAAAGTATAGCCTTTCCTTCTAAAGAATCTTTATCTTTGATTATTTTAAATCCAATATTACTGTCATTTATGTCAGGAGGTAAAACTTTTATTTTCATTCTTCTACATTCGTTTACAGCTAAAGATATTTTTTCCGAATCTCCAGATTCAGCTGTTAAAAGAGCATTCATGAATTCAACCGGGTAATTTGCTTTCATGTAAGCCGTTTGATAAGCAACCATTCCGTATGAAGCAGCATGAGCTTTATTAAATCCATATGATTGAAAAGGCTCAAATAATTTCCAAAGATTCTCTGCAAATTCCTGAGTTTGCCCATTTTTTACAATTCCATCTATAAATTTCTTTTTCTGTGCAGCCATTTCCTCAGGAATCTTTTTCCCAACTGCTTTTCTAAATTTATCAGCTTCTTTCCAAGAATAACCTGCAAGCTCCAACGCACAAAACAACAAGTCATCTTGATAAACAATCAAACCATATGACATATCCAAAAACTTTTTCATTCTAGGATCCAAGTATTTAATTAATGCAGGATTTTTCTTTCTTTCTATATATTCTGGTATAACCTTCATTGGACCTGGTCTATATAAAGCAACCATTGCCATTAAGTCTTCAATTCTTGTGGGTTTGAGTTCTTTTAAAAATCTTGTCATTCCTGCACTTGAAAGTTGAAATGTTCCCATAGTCTCACCTCGAGCTAACATCTCATAAGTTTTTTTATCATCTATAGGTATTCTTCCTAAATCTACTACTATATTTCTCTCTTCTTTAACATTTTTTATGGCAGAACTTAAAATTGAAAGGTTTCTAATTCCTAAAATATCAAATTTGATTAAACCCACATCTTCACAAGCATGCATTTCATATTGAGTTATGATTTTATCTCCAGAAGGTTCTAATTGAACTGGGGTAAATTCAGTTAATTCTTTAGGGGAAATGACAAGTCCAGCTGCATGGACAGAAAGATGTCTTGCATTTCCTTCAACAGATTTTGCTAAATCAATAACTTTTTTAGCATCTTTATCTTCATCATATAAACTCCTAAAGTCTGAAGAAACAGTCATAGCTTTTTCTATTGTCATAGGGAATCCTTGAGAACCAAGTGGAATTAGTTTTGAAATTTTATCTCCGAAAGAATAAGGATGCCCTAATACTCTTGAAATATCACGAACTGAAGCTCTAGCTTTCATTCTTCCGAAGGTACAAATTTGGGCAACTTTTTCTTTTCCGTATTTTTCTGACATATATTTAATAACATCATCTCTCTTGTTGTCTGCAATATCGAAATCAATATCAGGTGGAGAAGGTCTATATGGGTTTAAAAAACGCTCAAAAGGAAGGTTGTACTTCAGAGGACCTACAGTAGTAATACCTAAGACGTAGGAGACTAAAGAACCAGCAGCAGATCCTCTTGTATTAGTAACTATACCTTCTGAATTGGCCCAATTTACCATGTCGGAAACAATTAAAAAGTAAGGTGCGTAACCTTTTTTAACAATAATACCCAATTCGTATTTGATTCTTTCTTTTATTTTTTTATTAATTAATTTAAATTTTTCTTTAACTTTTGTATTTACAGTTTTTGTTAATACTTCTTCGGCAGTCTTATTTTTTGGTAGAGAAAATTTAGGAAAATACCATTTACCCAATTTAATTTCTAAATTACATTTTCCAGCAATCTTAACTGTATTTTCTATTGCTTCAGGTGTATCTCTAAAAAGATTCATCATTTCTTCAGGAGATCTTAAATAAAAAGTCGGAGCGATATATCTTAATCTTTTTATATCAGATACATTTTTACCGGTTGCTATACAAACTAGAGCATCTTGAGCTTCAGCTTCCTCTTTTTTTATGTAATGAACATCATTTGTAGCAACAAGAGGAATTCCTAAAAGTCTACTTAATTTAATCATTCCTTTTATTGATTTATCTTCATTCTCTTGAGAATCCATTAAATCTGCTTTTAAAGTAGAATTAGTTACTATATTTAAATATTTCTCATACTCGTGTTTTTGAATTTCTAAATAGTAATCTTTTCCAAAAATATCTAAATACCACTGAGCTACATTTTTTGCTTTATCAAAATTATCTTCAATCAAAGCTTGAGCAACCTCACCTTGCGAACATGCAGAAGTGCAAATAAGTCCTTTAGAGTATTTTATTAAAGTATCTCTATCAAACCTAGGCCTGTAGTAATAACCTTTTAAATGTGCTTCGGAGGTTAATTTTATTAAATTTTGGTATCCTTCGTAATTTTTGGCTAATAAAATTAAATGAGAGTTTTTAATTTTGGCTCTTTCTGGTCTTTCGTCAATTTTTACATTAGTAATATATCCTTCAACACCAATAATTGGTTTAACTTCCTTTTTTTTGCATTCTTTATAAAAATCTATTGCTCCATATAAAACACCATGATCAGTAATTGCTAAACTATCCATTTTTAATTCTTTCGTCCGGTTTACAAGCTTTTTTATATTAGAGAGACCATCCAGAAGTGAATATTCTGTGTGAACATGTAAGTGTACAAATTTGTTTTTGTTCATTATCTATTCCTCAATTGCAGGTGAAGATTCCTTTTGAGGAGAACCTCCTAATTCTTTTTCAAGTTTTGCCTTCTCGCCTTTTAGAGAAAAAATTTCCCCAATTAAATATTTTATGTATAAAACATTGCCAGCCCAACTGTTACGAGCCAGCCTAAGTAAAATTCCGCCAGGGTCTTTATAGTCTGTATTAAGCGTTGCTTCGTGAATTCTATCCATTCTATCTTTTTCTATTGATTCTTCTTTTTCTTCTTCTAAACTTTTTTCCTTTTTATTCATTTTATTTTGTTTGAACAGCTTTTAGTATTTCTTCTTTGACAGTTTTTATCTTGCCTTTTCCTTTTAATTCTTTCTGAACTTGCCCTATTAGAAAACCAATCACTCTGCCCTTTCCTTGGTTAAAATCTTCAACAGCCTTTTTATTACTTCCAATTACTTTTAATACAGCATTTTGAACATCCTTGCCAGAAGCATATTCTTTTTTGGATAATTCAATAATTTTTTTGATTAAGATATATGGATCTTCAAACTTTTTATCAAGATTTTTATTAATAATCATATCTGCAATAAGTTTTATGGAAATTGATTTATCTTTTAATAATTCTGCTGTTTTTTCAAAGTATTCTGATCTTTTTAAATCTGAGACTAATATTTCTGCATAGTTTTCTGGGATTTGTAATTTTTCTACAAATCTTTTTGCTTTTTGCCTAGGTAACTCACACAAATTTTCTTTAATTTTTCTAATTTCTTCTTTTTTAAAGATAAGAGGAGGTATATCTGGCTCTGGAAAATATCTATAATCCTGGGCTTCTTCTTTTGTTCTTTGTGAAACAGTTTTACCTAAACTTTCTCGAAAGCCTCTTGTTTCTTGAATAATTTTTTCTTTCTTTTCCAAAAGTTTTTCTTGTCTTTTAATTTCTGCAATAATACCTTTTTTCAAAAACTTAAAAGAATTAATATTTTTTAACTCTACTTTATAATTTGGTAAATCATCATCCTTTTCTTTCTTTAAAGAAATATTAGCTTCAAGTCTCATTGATCCTTTTTCCATATCCGCAGAAGAAATTTCTAAGTATCTTACAATAAGCTGATTTTCTTTTAAGAATTCTTCTACCATATCCGGATCACTAAAATCGGGTTCTGTAACCATTTCCAAAAGGGGTACGCCAGCTCTATTAAAATCAACTAAACTTACCTTTTTACCATCTAGCGTTTGGTGTACTAACTTTGCGGTATCTTCTTCCAAATGAATTCTTCTTATTCTAATTTTTTTGCCAGATTTTGATTCCCAAATTCCATTTTTACATAATGGCAAATCATACTGACTAATCTGGTATCCTTTAGGCAAATCTGGATAACTATAATGTTTTCTATCAAATTTTGAGAATTTATTTATTTCACAATTAAAGGAAAGTCCTAATTTAACTGTATCTAATATTGCTTCTTTATTTGCATAGGGCAAAGCTCCGGGAAGGCCTAGACATGTTGGACAAACTTGTGTATTTGGTTTTTTTGCAAAATGATCTGATGAACAACTGCAAAACATTTTACTTTTACAGGCTAGCTCAACGTGAATTTCTAGACCTATTACTGGTATATATTTATTTTCCATTTTGCATTCTATTTTCTAAAAACTCTTGGCCGAATTTTTTAGACATAAATAATGTTGTAGCTATTAAAACTGCAATAAAAAACATCAAAAGTTTTATTCCAAATATTTCAGTTATTGCTCCAGAAAAGATTACAGGAAAAATTGTTGCAATTGTAACCACAAAAGAAAAATTACCAAAAACTCTTCCCCTAAATCCTCCTGGTGTCATTTCCTGCATAAAGGTTTGCACAGGAATTAAAAGTCCAACAAATCCAAAACCCATAGCAGAAACTACGATCATGCTTAATATAATTCTTATTAATTTAAATGGTAAAAAACCAACGACCAAAGAAAAGATTAAAAAAGCTATTAGTTCGATCACTAAAAATGTTTCTATTGCCTTTTTCTTTCTCCAACCTTTCTTTAAAAATTTATTGATAGTAATTGCTCCCAAAATAGCTCCAACACCTGCAGGAACAACCATATAAATACCAGCACTATTAATATTTATTTTTACAATTTCTGAAGCAATTACAGGAACATTGATAGTAGTAATTGATAAAAGTACCTGTAAACCTATTAGCATCAAAAAAGGAGTCAATACTTCTTTATGGTTTTTTATAAACTGATATCCCTCATTAATTCTTGAGAAGAATTTTAAAATTGCTTTTTCTATATCCAAAGGAATAAAATCTTCACTTTTCACCTCAGGAGTAAAACTTATTGATAGTGCCCCTACAAGAAGAAAACCAGCACATAATATCAATGAATTTCTGTAACCAAAGACTGACTGAAGTAATCCTGCAATACCGTATCCAACTATTAACGATCCTTGAGAAGTTAAAAACATCAAGCCATTAGCCAAATGAAGCTTTTTTTTAGTTACCAAAGAAGGAACTAAAGCAGCTTCAGCTGGATCATTAAATTGATTAATTAAGGAATATATCATCGCAAATCCGTACGGCAGGAATAAACCTCTTCTTAAAATTAATGCATAAGTGAAAACTGTAAGAGACTGTAATAGATTACTGTAAATCAACATTTTTCTTTTACTTAACATATCTACAGAAGCTGCACCAATTGGTCCTAAAAATATAGCTGGTAGGGCATAGGAAACCCAAAGCATAGAAGTTGCAATTGCAGATTGAGTTACAGTAAAAAGTCTAGTAAGAATCAAAAAATTAATAATATTAATTGTTAATTGAGATAGTATCTGAGAAAACCACAAAAAACCAAAATTACTTTTTAATATTAGTTTTTTATATTCTTCCATATTTATAATTTGGCAACTTTTGGCTTATATGATGTAGCTTTTTCAAACTTTTCTCCTAGAAAAAATAGAGTTTCCTCTGAAAACTTTGGACCTAATAATTGAAAACCTAAAGGTAATTCTTTTTTATTAAAACTTGATGGAATTGCAAGACCTGGAATACCTGCAATATTTGCAGCAACTGTAAATATGTCAGCTAAATACATTTTTAAAGGATCACTTGCCTTCTCCCCTATTTTAAAAGCAGGAGTAGGTGATACAGGAGCAATTATTGCATCAACCTCTTTAAAAGCTTTTTCAAAATCTTCGATAATCTTAATTCTTACTTTTGTTGCTTTTAAATAGTAAGCATCATAATATCCTGCAGATAAAACGTAAGTTCCTAACATTATTCTTCTTTTTGCTTCGTCTCCAAATGAGTTCCTGGAATTCCCGTATCTAATTCCATCAAATCTTGAAAGGTTAGATGATACCTCAGCGGGTTGTATTATATAATAAACAGAAATTGCGTATTTAGTATTAGGAAGCGATATCTCCTTTAATTCAATCCCCTCATTTTCAAAAACTTTCGCAGATCTTTTAACTTCTTCAGATACTTCCTTTTCTATTCCTTCTATAAAGTATTCCTTAGGAATACCAATTCTTAATTTGCCGTTAGGTTTAGGAAAGTTATTGTTTTTGACCGTACTGTCTTTTCCATCCTCTCCTCTTGTTATTTCAAATATCTTTTTAGAGTCTTCTACTACTCTAGTAAAATGTCCGACACTATCAAGAGACGATGCCATAGCAATAACTCCATATCTTGAGACTGCACCATATGTTGGTTTAAAACCAACTACACCAGTTAAATTGGCGGGTTGCCTTACTGATCCTCCTGTATCTGTTCCTGTTGCAAACATACTAAAATTAGAAGCAACAGAACAAGCTGATCCACTTGAAGATCCTCCAGGAACATATTCTTTATTCCATGGATTTCGAGAATATCCAAAGTCCGAATTCTCTCCAGATGCACCATGAGCCCATGCATCACAATTAGTTTTTCCTATCACTATTGCTCCAGCTTTCTCTAATTTTTTAACTACAGTTCCTGAATAAGCTGGTATATAACTTTTTAGTACATTTGATGCAGCGGTAGTTCTTATTCCTTTTGTTAAAAACAAATCCTTGTGAGCAACAACCGCTCCTAAAAGTGGATATTTTTGAAAAGCATCTTTCCCTAATTCTTTCAAAGAAGAATCTAATTCTTTTGCCTTTTTAAATGCATAATCATCAGAGATAGTAATAAAACTATTAATTTCTTTATCAAAAGATTTTATTCTTTGAAGATAACTATCAATAAGTTCTACCAAAGAATATTTCTTTTCTTTTAAATCTTTATGTAGGGAATTAATTGTTAAAGGAATATCCATTTTTTATTTTTCTAAAATTGCTGAGACTTTAAAATAACCATTATGTGTGTTTTCTGTACCAGATAATGCTTCTTCTAAAGTTAGACAATCTTTTTTATTAATTAAATCTTCTCTTTTTGTATCCAAAAGTCCAGTGATTTGGCTTATTGGTTTTACATTTTTTGTGTCAGCTTTATCTAATTCACTTACATATTCAATTATGTTTGACAATTGTTCCTGAAACTTGGCAATTTCTTTTTCGGAGACTTTTAGTTTTGCTAGTTTTGCAATATGTATTATTTGTTGTTTAGTTATATTTGTCATATTTTTTTAATCTTTTTATTTTAACTCATTTTACTTAATGCTTTAAGACGCTCATTTATAGGTGGATGTGTATTAAACAGCTTTGAAAACCAATCTACTCTACCATGATTTTTTCCTTTAAATGGACTTACAATATAAAGATGGGCTGTGGCTTTATTTGCAACTTCTAAAGGCTCTGTATCACTTGAGATTTTTTTGAGGGCAGAAATTAGACCTGATGGTTGTCTTGTTATTGCTACACTTCCGCTGTCTGCTAAAAATTCTCTTTTTCTAGAAATTGCTAATTGAATTAACTTTGCAATAATTGGAGAAAGAACAGCAAAAACAATTCCTAAAAGCATAAATAATCCTCCCAAACTACTTTCTTCATTATCGTTTGAGGATTTTCTAAATCCTAGCCTTCCTCTTAATAACCAATCACCCAAAAGAGCAATTAAACCGGCCATTATTGCAACAACTGTTTGAAGTCTTGTATCAAAATTTTTAATATGGCTCATTTCATGAGCTATAACTCCTTCCAGTTCACTTCTCTTTAGTTTTTGTAAAAGTCCTGAAGTTACGCAAATAACAGCATTTTTAGGATCTCTTCCAGTTGCAAAAGCATTCGGAGCACTATCTTCTATTACATATAACTTTGGCATTGGAATTCCTGCACCAATTGCTAAATTTTCTGTAACTGAATAAAAATCAAAGAAGTTTTTTTTATCAGCTTTTTTGGCTTTCGATATTGCAAGAACCAAACTATCACTAAAGTAATAACCTAAAAAAGAAAAAAAAGCGGAAAATGCAAATGCAGGTAATATTATTCCAATACCTCCGACTCTTAAGCCATAATAAAAACTAAAAGCATTGAGTAAAAAATATAAACTAATACCAACAAAAATAAAAAAGAAAAGTACTACAACAAAACTCTTTCGCCTGTTTAAGGCTTGTGCTTCGTAAATATTCAACATTATTTATAGTTTAACTTTTGGCGTTTTTGTTTCTTCTTCAGTTACTTTTAAAAAATCTCCTTTATCAGGAGTTTCTAATCCCATCAATTCAGTGAATTTAAAAAGACTTGCAACTATATTTGAAGGAACACTTACTCTTCTAACGTTGTAGTCGGCCGTTAAATCAATAACTAATCTTCTCGAATACATTAATTTATCTGCAGTATCTCTCAACTCATCCATCAATTTAGTAACGACTTCTGACCCTTTAAGCTCTGGATTATCTTCTACTGCAACTTGCAAAGACGGAATAACTGATGCCATCTTAGCTGCTGCATCAGACATTTCTTGTAAACTATTGGTCTTTAGAGCACTTGAGATTTGTTTTCTTGCGTCAGTTAAATCTTTAAAAATTCCTTTTTCGTGACTTAAATAACCTTTAGTTGATTCTTCTAAATTAGGAATAAGATCAGATTGTCTTTTTAACTGATTCCCAATCTCTTGTACTGCTGCTTTTATTCTTGCTTTACTTGAAACAAAAAAATTATAGTTTGAAATTATCCAAACCAAGACTACTCCTAAAACTATTATTACTGGTATTATCAATTTGTTATCACCCCCTTTTTGTGAACTATTACTTTATCATTTTTACAAACTCGTTCAACCCTCTTGTATTTACAATATCATGTTTAGTAGCCCAACCTCTTCTGGCAACTGATAGACCATGCTTCATATTATCCAAAAAGTTTTTATGATGTGAATCTGTTCCCATGGTTAATAATACTCCTTCTTTAATTGCATCCTTGACTAATCTA
>Ga0180007_10005453_pt1 | contig 12841 bp, 13 predicted proteins | sample MM_PC_MetaG_FD_121122 | JGI IMG/M metagenome (GOLD analysis project Ga0180007, IMG submission 121122) | Groundwater microbial communities from the Aspo Hard Rock Laboratory (HRL) deep subsurface site, Sweden - MM_PC_MetaG | ecosystem: Environmental > Aquatic > Deep subsurface > Groundwater... | reverse complement strand
TAATCCACACGCACAGCAGAAGGACAGACAACCAATACAAGGACGCATTGATCATCGGACTCCGCCAAAACCTGTTTACCTATTTAAGGCTAAAAGCCTTACACAGAATTATTCGAAAAACTCGGGTGACATCCAAAAAAATGTATAGAGGAAAACAAATTTGCATGTGAGACCAACAATCCTGAAGCCAATTTGATATCTATCATGCTATCTCACATGCAAATTTGCCCATTTTTTTGGATGGAGCCAAGGTTTTGGGAAGATTTAAGAACATGAGGATTTCCTACTTTATCATGAAGCTCGCCCACACCATAACCCTCTCTGTCTTCTCCAAGGATGACAGGGAGGCCTCGAAGAAAGCTCTCATAGGCATGCTTCCTTTCTCGTTGGAGGACGAGAAGCTCAAGCTAGATGTCCAGAAGGCCGAAGGCATGGAAAAGAACTTGATAATGATCCTCAAGCTCCGCTTGACCAAGGCCAGGCACACCAACGCCTTCCTGAAGTCCTTGACAGGGAAGCTCAGCGATGATACCAAGCAACTTCTGTTGAGGCAATTGGAATCACGCCTCGACGGCAAGCTCGACTTCTTCTTGAGATTCGACAAGCAGAAGCTCCTGCAGGGCCAGTACTGCCTCACTGACAGCGGCGACTGCTTCCACATCCGCATGGCCATCGCAGCCTTCCCCCGCAAGAAGGAGATTGCGAAAAAGATTGTTATAGAAATATTCTCCTGATTCTACTCCTCTTTCATCCTTTCCACTATCTTTTCCACCTGTTCCTCTGTCACGAACTTGACCGGCTCCCAATAGCTCAGGTATTTCTGCAGCGTCCTCAGCTCCTCGCTCTTGGCGAAGTTGCCCAGCTCTGCCGCCATCAGCTGTATGGTGTTCTTGACGTCCGTGATGTCGTTCTTCATCCTCGCCATGTCGGATTTCACTGCCAGCATCTCCTCGCTGGTGTTGCGGTGCATCGTGACCATGTTCTGCTCTGTTACTTGGAGCTTCATGCGGATATTGGTGATCCTCTCCTCGAGCATCCTCAGCCTGGAGCTCGTGTTGGTTATCTCCTTGCCGAAATCTGACAGGCCAGGTGGGGGATTTGCCATGCCTCTCTCTGGGATATGCTCATTTAAGTGTTTTTCTCTCTTTTTGTCCCGACCTCGATGTGGTAAAAACATATTATAAAATATAGGTTATATTATAAAAAAAAGCATAAATATTTTATATGATGACTGTTTGAAGGCTGATAACTTGAAAAAACCCATAAGCGCCACGATAGATGAGGAACTTCTGGCTTGGATGGAGACAGAGCTGAGAGACCGCACGAAGTACAGGAACAAGTCACATCTCATCGAGATCGCACTCCTGAAGATGAAGGGAAAACCATGAAATATGATATAATCCGGGAAGGCGACGACACCATACTCAGGGTAGACTACTCCCAGCAGCCAAAGATGCCCTCGCTGGAGGACAGCGGGGAGTGCATGGCCAACACTGTCCACTCCTTATTAGAAAATCCCAGGGTCACCAAGATAATCTTCAACCAGAACCGGGACTACGAGTACGACCAAAACCAGACCGAGCTCCTGCACGAGATGGCCCGACTCTATGACTCCACGGTCAAGAATAAGGATATGTTCAGCCTCAAGGCCCTAGGCCCCGGTTGCCAGCAGTACTACAGCCAGCGCTTCCCTGAGATCAAGAGGCTGATTACAGACACCATCTTAAGTGATCCTATCGGCGCCTACGTCGAGCTCAAGCGCATCCACCGCCGCGAGGCCATAGCGCTGCAGAAATCACCCAGCAAATGCGTCCGGGCCTACATCAAGTTCCTCGAATACATAATCGCCCTATTCGAGCAGACCAAGCTCATCAAGCTCTCAGAGAGGCATCTCGCCGGCCACCAGGTAGGCAACAGGGAGATCTACAGGCACATGTTCCTGCCGGTGATAAAGCCTGACTTCATGTTCACCAAGCTCATGGCGACATACCCTGTCAACGGCAACGAGCTTGACTCTTACACAATCGGTAACATCGAGGTCACGATCTTTTCCAGGCCGGACACTGTCCAGTACCTCTATCATGTCATCCCCCCCGAGTTCAAGCTGGACGAGGAGAAGTATGAGCTCCTGGACATGGCCAGGAAGATAATGGCAGACCACAAGCCCCGGCGCTCAGAATTCGTCGACCCTGATCGCATGAGACAGGTATTCTCGAACGTCGGCTCTGACCTCCTGGAGGAGCTCTCCAACACCCGCGGCATACGCCTCAGGCAGAAGGAGCTGAAGGAGCTCACAGAGATCCTTGTGAGATACACTGTCGGCTTCGGCCTCATAGAGGTCCTGCTGAAGGACGAGAAGATACAGGACATATCCATCAACAGCCCGATGGGCCAGACGCCTATTTTCATCGTGCACCAGGATTTTGATGACTGCACCACCAACATAGAGCCTGTCGTGCCCGAGGCCGAGTCATGGGCCACCAAGCTCCGCCTGATTAGCGGCCGGCCGCTGGACGAGGCCAATCCCATCCTTGACACTGAGCTCGAGCTTCCGGGCGTGAGCACAAGGGTAGCAGCCGTGACCGCTCCACTGAACCCTTATGGCTTGGCCTTCTCATTCAGGCGCCACAGGGACAGGCCGTGGACCCTGCCCTTGTTCATGAACTACAAGATGATCACAGCAGAGGCAGCAGGCCTCATCAGCTTCCTGGTGGACGGCAGCCGATCCTTCATGATCGCAGGCACGAGGTCGAGCGGGAAGTCATCACTGCTCTCCGCCATGATGATCGAGATAATGCGGCGCTACCGCATCATAACCATAGAGGACACATTGGAACTCCCAACAAGGCAGATGCGCAACCTGGGCTTCAACATCCAATCCCTGAAGGTCGCCAGCGCGCTGTCCAGGGAGGGCTCTGAGGTCTCTGCCAGCACAGGCATCAGGTCGACCCTGCGCCTCGGAGATTCAGCCCTCATCGTGGGCGAGGTCAGGAGCCAGGAAGCCAAGTCTCTCTATGAGGCCATGCGCGTGGGTGCTGCTGCCAACGTCGTTGCCGGAACGATCCACGGAGATTCCCCTTACGGCGTGTTCGACAGGGTGGTGAACGACATCGGCGTGCCCAAGACATCGTTCAAGGCCACAGACATCATAATCGTCGCCAATCCCTTGAGGTCTTCGGACGGCATACATCGCACCCGCCGCGTGACGCAGATCACCGAGGTCAGGAAGAGATGGTCTGATGATCCTTTGCTCGAGAATGCCTTCATGGACCTGATGAAGTATGACGTGAAGAAGGACGCGCTCAACATAAGTGATGAGCTGATAAACGGCGAGTCAGAGGTGTTGAAGACCATCGCAGGCAACATCCGGGATTTTGCAGGCGACTGGGACGCGGTGTGGCAGAACATCATTCTGCGTTCAAGGCTCAAGCAGCTGCAGCTGGATGCCTCGCTCAAGATTAAGAGGCCCGAGCTTCTCGAGGCCCAGTTCTCGATAGGATGCAACGACCGCTACCATCTCATATCTGAGCGCGTGAAGGAAGAAGTGGGTTCATTAGACCCGAAAAGGATACTCACAGAGTGGAAGGACTGGTTTCAGAAAGAGGTAAGGAATGCCTGAAAAAGAGGTGGAAGACCTCCTGTCCAAGTACAAGGAGCGTCTGAGGAACGAGCTGGAAGGCCAAGACCTTGAGAGGGTGACCTCTCGGGAGTATAACGAGTTCAAGAATGAGCTGCTGCCGCGCCACTTCTCCATCTATGAGAAGGCATGCCGGATCAGCGAGAAGCTGCTCAAGATAGACCCGAACAAGAAGAAGCTGAAAGAGCTGCAGAGGTCGATAGAGACATGCCACCTGAATATCACCCCGCAGGGCGCTGCAAGCTTCGCCATGCTCTTCCCCCTGCTCTGGATGGTGCTGGGCTCTGTCATCATACTGACCATGTTCAACGCTCCCCTGTTCTTCATGATGTTCTTCATCATCTCAGGCCTGGCCATGATGGTCATCTTCGGCAAGCTCCCTTTCTTCCTGGCCAACAGCTGGCGGCTGGAAGCGAGCAACCAGATGGTCATGTCCATCTTCTACGTTGTTACATACATGAGGCATACCTCCAACCTGGAGAACGCCATAGGCTTCGCAGCAGAGCACCTCACCGGTCCTTTGGCCCTGGACTTCAAGAAGGTCTTATGGGATACCGAGACCGAAAAGTTCAGCTCTGTGAAGGAATCCATGGATCACTACTTGGAATCATGGAGGGACTCCAACGGCGAGTTCGTGGAGAGCTTCCACCTCATCGTATCCTCATTGTATGAAGGCTCTGAGAGCCGCCGCCTGGACATGCTGGACAAGTCCCTTGACGTCATGCTCGAGGAGACCTATGAGAAGATGCTGCACTACGCCCAGAACCTGAAGAACCCCATCACCATGCTGCATATGCTCGGCATCATCCTGCCTATCCTCGGTCTTGTGATCCTGCCTTTGGTGGTGAGCTTCATGTCCGACGTGAAGTGGTACCATCTGCTCATGCTCTATAACATCATCCTTCCTGTTGCAGTGTTCTATCTGGGCAAGAACATCCTCTCGAAAAGGCCTACCGGATACGGCGAGTCAGACATCTCCAAGGACAACCCTGAGATGAAGAAGTACAGGAACATCGTCATTAGACTAGGAAGCCAGGAGTTCTTCATATCAGCTACAGCAGTCGCTGTCCTCATGTTCCTCCTGCTCTTCAACCTGGGCATGATGCCTGTCTATATGCATGCTGCTTCGCCAGAGTTCGATATCGTCTTGGGCGACTGGCTCAGGCTGCTGGATTATCAGGAGACTGATAGAGGCATCGTCGGTCCTTACGGCTTGGGCGCTGCCCTGATATCCCTCCTGGTCACGTTGTCTTTCGCTGTGGGTGGCGGATTATACTATAAGCTCAAGTCGCATAACATAATGAAGATACGCGAGGAGACCAAGAAGCTCGAGCTCGAGTTCTCTTCTGCCCTGTTCCAGCTCGGCAACAGGCTGGGGGACGGCCTCCCGCCAGAGATCGCCTTCTCAAGGGTTGCGGAGACCATGAAGGATAGTCCTGCAGGTAAGTTCTTTGAGCTCGTCAGCTCCAACGTGAACATGATGGGCATGTCAGTGAACGACGCAATCTTCGACAAGGAGCACGGCGCCCTGGTGTATTTCCCGTCCAGGATCATCCAGAGCTCTATGAAGGTACTGTCAGAGGCCTCGAAGAAGGGCACAAAGATAGCTGCGCAGGCAGTGATAAACATCTCGCGCTACATCAAGGAGATGCATCGGGTTGATGAGAGGCTGAAGGACATATTGGAGGACATAATCTCGTCCATGAAGTCGCAGATAAAGTTCTTGACTCCGGTCATCGCCGGCATCGTCATCGGAATAACCTCGATGATAACGACAATAATCCTACGCCTCAATGAGCAGATGGAAAACCTCAAGGTGGACACCGGCGTCGGCGGCCTGTCTGCCATGACCGAACTGTTCGGTAAAGGGATCCCGACGTTCCACTTCCAGATAATCGTGGGCATCTACGTGGTGCAGATAATCGCGATAATGACCATCCTTGTGAACGGCATCGAGAACGGCAATGACAGGCTAAATGAGAGGTACCTGCTCGGCACAAACCTGATAAGGTCTGGCTTCCTGTACTGCATTGTCGCCGGCATCATCATGCTCATCTTCAACATGATCGCCGGGCAGATAATGACGCTGTAAAAAATAAGATGGGGCGACCGAGACTTTCAACGCATTGCCATTGCAATGAGTGTGTTTGAACTCGGGACACCTACGTTTCAGCGTGAAACTTCAGCGTAGTGCTCTCCTAAGCCGAAGGGATTCCTTCTCAGGCTGAGCTATCGCCCCGCAGAGCCTGGTAAGCAGGGCTTTATTTATAAAGATGTCGCTGAAAAGGCTCTATAGAAAATCTATAAGGGTAAATTCATTTTTTTCCGTTCAGAGCTGAACAAGGAAGATGAAAATGGCCGAAGAAATGATAAACGGATAAAAATGAACCTGATTTCCTATAGAGCCGTTGATATCCTGCCAAAATGCAAAATATATATAAAGACGGCCTGCCAAGTCCTGTCAATGGCCGGAGCCGTCCTATACACCATCGTCAGCGTTATAGTCGTCTCGCTCATCGCCCTGGTTGGGGCAGTGCCGCTTTTATTTAAGAAGAAGACTTCCGAGGGCTTCCTTGTCATCCTCCTCAGCATATCTGTCGGCTCCCTGCTCGGCTCTGTTTTCATCCATTTCCTGCCAGAGGCTTTCGAGCACGGCCACAGCATCGAGGTCGCCTTGTATGTCCTCTTAGGCTTCATAATCTTCTTCATCCTCGAGAAGTTCATCCACTGGCACCACGGCAAGAAGTGCGAGAAGGGCGATTGCGGCCACGGCCATGCTTACCACCTGGCCCCGATAAACCTCTTAGGTGATGGCATCCACAACTTCATGGATGGCATGGTCATTGCTGGAGCCTACATCGTCAGCATCCCGTTAGGGATTGCAGCGACAATCTCTGTCATCTTCCACGAATTGCCGCAGGAGATAGCTGACTTCGGCGTGCTTCTTTATTCAGGGTTATCCAAGACCAGGGCCTTGCTCCTTAACTTTGCCTCTGCCCTTACAGCAATACTCGGGGCGATCATCGGCCTCATCCTCGCCGGCCAGACCCAGGACTTCACACATTTCATAATCCCTTTCGCTGCGGGCAACTTCATTTACATCGCTTCCTCCAACCTCGTGCCGCAGCTCCACCGCCACTGCAAGTTCTGGCCCTCAGTATTGCATATTGTGGCCATCATAGCCGGCATCGGCATCATGCTTGTTATAGCTTTGCTCGGCCCGGCGCATATGCACTGACAGCACTCAAGAATCATTCAGGATTCAGCCCCCACCTGTCCAACTCACTCTTAGCTCTATGGCATTCCTTGCACAGCGTCCTCAGGTTGTCCTTTTCATACGGCTTGCCTCCCATCTGGATCGGGATTATGTGGTCCACTTCCAGCAGTGACTTCCTGAAGCGCTTCTCGCAGATGCTGCACCTGAACTTATCCCTGCGAAGGACGTCTTTCCTCACCCAGAACCAGGAGTTATTGCGGTTGAACTCCTCCATGCAAGTATCAGAGCAGTAATGCCGCCTCCCATCACCCACGAGTCCATCGCAGTTCCTGCACAGCTTCCTGCCAGAACCATCATGCCTGTCAGGCGTATCTCGGACATTCGGAAGGCGGGGCATGTAAAGAAGATATTTCATGCAATCATTAATAATTTATCGATTATAAAAAGAGTGATAACATTTAAATATCAACTAATAACATACATGAATATGCGCGCAATACTAGCTATAGTCTATGAGATTATAGAAAATAATTACTTGCGACGTGGAGACATATTAAAAGGAGAGAACGAAGTTATCACAATAGGAAGAGCTCCTGAAAATAATATAAGGTCGGAAAACACGTTCATGTCCAATTATCATGGGAGGATCTTCTTGGAACATGGTGTTTTTTCTGAACATCTTGATTATGAAGATACAAGTTCGCAGGGAACCACAATAATTCATTGGAGGGAAAGTAAAGGTTCCTCAAAATTCTTGAAGGGTGAAAAAGAGGGTCATAAAGTCAAGCTTAAACCGGGAGATTGGATAGTAATATCGGCTACAAGAGAAAATGGGAAAAAAACCGGCACATTGATAATTCCTTTAGTGCAATAAGATCTTTCCATACCATAATAACTAATGCAAGATTCTGCAGCAAGTCTTTCTCTGCTTCTTTCTGACGAAGACAAGTCTATTGCTGAGAGGAATTTCAAACATAAATACGATTACTCTATCTCTTCTTCTTCGGCTTCGACTTCTTCGGGCTCCTCGCTTTCTTCAGGGTCCTCAGGTTTCGGTTTTTCAGCTTTCCCGGCCGGTTCGCCCTCGCCCTTCTCGACCACTTCGATCTTGCCGAACCTTCCGGCTGAGAGCTGTGGCTCGCCCTGCCATTCGGAGACGTATCCGTTCACGATGTGTATCTTGTCGCCTACTTTTACGCTGTCGATCTCGTCGTTCCAGAGCGTGAGCACCATCTCGCCAGAATCATCCTTGACTTTTGCTGAACAGACCCTGCCTGCCTTGCCGAACTTCTGGAACTCCCTGATATCACCTTTCTCTATCAGTTCGACCTTGATGTTCACGTCGCCTTGTCTTACCTGTAAGTCTTTGAGTGCCATGCCAGCAAGGGAACGATTTCTATATATAAACCTTTGCAAAACCTTTTTAAAGCGCCTCTTCCATTTTCATGCCATGGCAATGATCGATCCGTACGGCAGCAGGCTGTACAAGGACTATGAGAAGGTCATGAAGGACTTCGGCCTGGAGCAGCTGCCAGACCTCCCTGAAGAGAACCGCCTGATGCGCCGAGGCGTCGTTTTTGCGAGCCGTGACCTGAAGCCGGTTGTTAAGGCCATGGAGGAGAGGAAGCCCTTCTATGTACTTACAGGTATCATGCCCACCTCGGAGAGGATCCATCTGGGCAACAAGATGGTTGTCGAGAACGTGGCTTATTTCCAGAAGCATGGTGCGCAAACTTACATCTTGGTCGCAGACTTAGAAGCAGCGACCGCCAGGGGAGTGTCATTAGAGGAAGCGAAGAAGCGGGCCATGGACTTCCACATCCCTTCATACATCGCCCTCGGCCTGGACCCGAAGAAGACCACTTTCTACTTCCAGTCTGAGAACAGCAATGTCATCAATTTCGCTTATGAGGCGGCCAAGAAGATAACTCTCAACGAGTTCAAGGCTGTCTACGGTTCAGCAGACCCGGGCAGGATAATGGCTGCTGTGACACAGGTGGGAGACATACTCTTCCCCCAGTTCGAGGAGCGTATGCCAGGTGTCATCCCAGTCGGCATCGATCAGGACCCTCACATCCGCCTGACCCGGGACGTTGTCAACAGGATGAAGGACAGGAAGTTCTTCTCGCCTGCGGCGATCTACAACAAGTTCACTCCATCGCTTGACGGAGAGCTCAAGATGTCCAAGTCCAGGCCTCACACCTGTATAGAGCTGCCTGATGACCCAAAGAAGGTGTGCAAGAAGATAATGCGCGCCCTGACCGGCGGCCGAGAATCAGTGGAAGTGCAGCGCAAGAAGGGCGGCATCCCTGAGGACTGCATGATCTTCGAGCTGTACAAGCAGCATCTGATCGAGGATGACAAGGAGCTGCAGAAGATCCATGATGACTGCAAGGCTGGCAAGCTTCTGTGCGGCGAGGACAAGCAGCACTGCTGCGAGCTCATGGAAAGATACATGAAGAAGCTCAAGAAGGACATCGAGGCCGCGAGGAAGAATGTCGATAAGCTAAACTTCATCAGGTTTTAAGATTCTCACTTCTGCATTCCACTCACCTTGTCTGTATACACCGATCTTGCATCCGGTTTGAAGGCCTTTGGTCAGGCCTGACAGATTGAGGCAATCTCCCTCGCCGAAGATAAGGAGCCAGAGCGGGTTGTTTATGTTGTCGATACCGAACAGCTGGTGGGAGTGCCCGGTTATGCTCGAGACGGTGAAATTTATTACTGTGTCTGCCTCTGCGACGAACGGATAGTACATCATCCCGCAATATCTCAATCCGAAACCGTAGTTACCGTCGCCTATATGGAAATCCTTGACATCAGGATGATTACGGGTTACATACCCTACAAACCTGTTTGTCCTCTCCACCTCTCCGATGTATACCGCGTAATGCTCATTCTCGAGCGCAAATCTTTCATATTCATCCTTCATAGCTCTTGCTTCTTCGAGGCATTTGACAAATGTTCCTTCCTCCTGAATATATCTGTCAGAGATAGCCGGTATCAGATGCTCATAATCATCCACCTTGAAGAGCTGCCTCTCACGGTAGCTCTCTTCAGTTTTCCTCATCCTGTTCAAGCAGAAATCTGCCAAAATATATACAGGATCCTCATCATGCATTCTCGGCTCTGCCTCAGTTACCCTTCCAGTGATATCCTTGACCTGGACCACGATCAGCCGGTCATTCTTCTGGTCCCAGATATATTCTATCTCAGCGCCGATCCCCAACATGTCTTGGATCCGCTCCGATACCGGCACCAGGTCGTCATTCCAGGCATGATCAGAGAGGTGGTCCTGCATATGTGCTCCATCTAAGGGGCATTTCAAGCCCACATATCCGAACTCCCACTTTTCCCTGACCTGTTTTGCCATAATTTTACAGCCCTCTTCATATCTCATCACCTGGGCACCTATGTCCTCCGGATTGATCTCTGGGGCATTGTTGAACTTCTGCTGCCTCCTTATTGCCAGGCTTTTTGCATATCTTGCATCCTCGACAATCCATCCCCTGAGGGTCTTCACTGTCTCCACGGTCGGAGCCAACCTGTAACGCTGCCCGTTCCTTTTCCCTCCGTTCCTGTACGAGCTGAAAGTTCCCCCCTTGAATTCATTCTCTTCCATCAATGCGCTCCGGACGATGATCTCTTCAGGACCTTCAAGAAATCCCTCTAGCTCTCCGAACTCTCCCTGCTCGAAGTGCTCCCTCGACAGATATACCTGCTCAGGTATCTTTAAGCCTTTTGTCTTCCCCCTAAGCCTGTCCAGGAATTCCACCTTATTTGGGACCATGAAACAGGGGAATCGGCTCCAGAATTATATGTTTTTAGCCCCTGAATCAGATAGATTTATAAAAGCCGATAACACTTTATAAACAAACGAGGTGATCACATGAAAGTAGCGCCGTTGTCTGGCACATTCATGATTGCGAGCATGATAGGTTTCTTCATCTCAACACTCATCGTCTACCCGCGCTGGCCGTCAATGGGCTTCGCGTTCATCATCCTATTCGCTGTCATGTTCATCGCATCGATGATCTCCATGACCTACGGCCCGGTCGAGGCCGAGCTCGCCTTGGACAAGCGGGCTTATGCCAAATATAAGAATGTCAAACCAAGTGCCGAGAGGAAGCCGGCTGTGAAGAGAGTCAGGAAGAGAAAGAAGAAAAAGTAATGATTCCATGGGTGGCTGGATTTTTGTATATGAATGATCCATTTGCAGAAAATTATTTAAGCTAATCCTTAATCCCCACTCTGGGATGGTAAGACGGGATAAGCTAGTGGAAAGGATTGGCAGGGAGGCACGTCTGGCCTTTGAGCAGGGAAAATATTCCGATATGGCTGTCAAGCAGGGCCTTGACCTCCGAATATCCAGAGTGAGCGAAGCTGCAAGTGAAACATTGCAATTTCCAGAGAGCCAGAGGTTCCGTGATGAGCTTGAATATATGGATTCCCTTAAGCAATTCTTGGATTCTCTCGAGCCTGAATCTCCTCAAAAACGCCATGATGGGATCTGTTCCAATCCGAACTTAGGGGATTTCATCGAAAGTTCCGCCCGGAGGGATCTCGAGGGGATGGTGTCACGTTTCAACCCATTTCTGTTCAACCTGTACGTCTCGACACTTGCGAAGTGGAAATACAGGCATATCCTGAAGAATATACAGGTTGAAGAAGAGAATCCTGGACAGACGATCGATAACCTCAAGACATATGCGGGGAAGGAACCGATGATTGTTGTCGCGAACCATTGCAGTAATGTCGACCATGTGGTTCTCGGCATGACATTACACCGTTATCGGATAACCATGCCCTTGATCCAGGCTGGCAGCAACCTGGCACAGGGCAAGTCCAAGAAGTATCTTCCCTTGCTGGGCGCTTACTTGGTCGACCGCTCCCGCCTAGGCAGGGACGGTAAGATAGACCTTCTCTATGCCTACAACCGCAGCGTCATGAGGCAGGATAATATCACTTGCCTTCTGCTCCAGAATGAGTTCTTCCAGGCAGGCCGCTCATATGATGGCAGCTTTCCAGGTAATCATCACATGACACACGAGCCCAAGCGGTTCGATTCATCCCTGGTGGGAGATGCGCGCTCCGTGGAGAGAAGGACGGACAGGCCTGTTCGGGTGCAGATGGTCACATTCACCTATTCTTGGGTTCCCGAGGCTGAGATGCTGATGAGACATTACCTGGCCAAGGAGACCGTGCCAGACACGAACCTCATGAGGGAGTGGGAGGAATTCAACAGGTTTTTCGGGGATTATGAATCCGGGGAGTTTCCCATCGTGATGTACATCCACGAGCCCAGGCCTTTGCAGGATTTCGCTCCTGAGGAAGGCGGCGCTGCTTCTTACACCAAGAAGATGGCCGAGGCCATAGGTAAGGCTGTCTATGTCCTGCCTGTGCCTCTTGCAGCCATGGCTTTCCAGGATGAGTGTTCATATTATCGTGTCGTGGATGAATTCATCAGATTGAGGAATGAGCTGCTTGAGAACGGAGCCAGGCTTCATCCATCTTTGAGACCTCAAATAAGAGATGCCAGGTATAAGGACCTAGAGCCTGTCTTCTATCAAGCGATAAAGACGCACCAGAAAGCAGGAATCATCGATTATGAGCATCCGAGAATCAATGTTAAAAACAGGCATGTCTTTGATTTCATGGTTAATTCGCTAGCCCATCTCAGTCAGTGAAGCTTGTCGAACTTCTCCCTGCACTTGCTCTCCTTCCAGAAAACGACATGGGATGCTCTTTTATCGAATAATGTGATGGCGATGTCGACCAGGTTGCTCTGGAACGGCTTCAGCCTTGATGATTCCATGATTTTTTTAGCGTCCTCTATGCATTCGCTGAACAGCCTTATGCTCTCTTGCTTGGCCTTGGATTCTATCTCGCGCTCTTCCTCATCGCTCAGCGTGATGTCCATCCACTGAGGGAAGTTGCTCTTCGCTATCCTCTTGGGGAATGCCTTGGTAAAGGTCATGCAGAGGGGT
>Ga0180007_10005452_pt1 | contig 12842 bp, 10 predicted proteins | sample MM_PC_MetaG_FD_121122 | JGI IMG/M metagenome (GOLD analysis project Ga0180007, IMG submission 121122) | Groundwater microbial communities from the Aspo Hard Rock Laboratory (HRL) deep subsurface site, Sweden - MM_PC_MetaG | ecosystem: Environmental > Aquatic > Deep subsurface > Groundwater... | reverse complement strand
GCTACGTGCGGTAGAACATCGGCCCGATTTCTCATACCCATGGGTGTTGCGCCTGTATGACCGGATTCGCCAGCCGCAGACACACGGATGTATCTGGCATTAGGAGGTTCTTGAATATCCGGCTCGATTGGATCACCAATGGTTATTTCGCGGCGGTCGGGAGCGGCGATTGCTTCTATAACAGCCAGATCCTTTCCACGCTGTTCTAAAAAATCGCTCTGCGAAACATGAAGTTCTATGAGTCCATAAACTTCTTCAGGTTTAAACCTTGGATTTCTGACGTCATCTGCATTAAAACCGTTTGCATTAAGTGCCTCTCGAAGACTTAGATCTCCGAACCTTCCAGCATCAAGCTCTTTATCTGTTAACCCTTGAAAGACGGCTTTACTCCCAGTAAGAGCCACATTAAATCGGGCAGACTCCTCGCCTGTTAGCGCAAGTACCATAATGGAACGAGGAAGTCTTACACCATTTTCATGTAGCAAACGGACAATTTCAATGCTTGATACTATGCCTACGGTTCCATCATACATACCGCCGTTTGGAACAGAATCAAAGTGCGACATCAACATTACTGCCGGCAAATCTGGATTTTCTCCCGGATAAACACCGATTAAACCCATTGGATGGTCTTCTACTTGCATTCCCGCATCTTCCATTTGTGCTTTAAGTAAAACACGAGCCCCTATATCTTCTTCTGAAAGAGCTAACCTGGTAACCGCAACCTTTTTGTCTACTTTTTCAACCTCTCCGCCTATCTGTGCTAAATCTAGCAGTCCTTGTTCGATCACTTCTCCTCTTATCATTTCCAAAATGCCCTCAATAGATTTATTTAATTCAGATTTTTGCAATGTATATACCTCTACCTCATTATTTGTATTATCAGGAGAAGAATAATGAAATTTATCGTGTTTGTCAACGGTAAATCCTTTTGCAGCTATAAATCTTTCTAAACCTGCCTCGGAAGTAAAATAGACCTGTTTTCCTAATTGTGGCAATGATTCATGGTTTGCATAATTTACTACTTTTAAAGGAAACTTTTCGCCGTTAACATCTATTTCTGCATCTTCCAAGGTAGCGCCTCTACCAGTTTGTGTGTTAAAAAAAGGTTTATTGTGCTCATTACCAAAGATCCGCGCATTTACAACAAATCTTCCTCCAGGTTTTAAACCATATTGAGCTGCATCAAACACTTCACCGGGGTTATAAATAATTGCATTTACAGCTACCGCTACATCTGCAATGCCCTCCCTTAAAGGGAGCTGTCTGGTATCACCGACAAAAAAACCAAATTCTGCAGCTGTCCCTCCAAACCTATCCCGTGCTTGTTTAATTAACTCTGGAGCTATATCAAATCCAATTATCCGAAGAGATGGATCACCCTGCATGAACTCAAACTCATTGCCAGGACCGCAAGCTATACCTAATAGAGTGACCTTACCATCAGGAGAGATTTTTTTTGCTGCTTCAATAACAGGTGCATGAAATTTTTCATAATAATACGAGCTTCCTGAAGGAGTATTAATGTTACTATCATATGCTTCCTTATTACCAAAAGCTTTTCCAAATTTAGGTTCAGTAGGTTCAGCCATATAACACCTTTTAGTATATCATTTTTAGACCTATCAACGGTGGTCATTTTAGGAATAAAAATAATCGCGAAGATATCGCGAAGATAATCACGAAATCATTTGTTTAAAATATAGTAGGTACTGGGTCCACTGCCTTGAATTTTAATCAATTTATTAGTTAATAGCTTCTTAAGTTTAAGCTGAGCAGATCTTTTGGTTATATTTAAAATATCTGAAATATCATCCGATGTAATTTTGCCGGTAGTTGATAAAAAATCCATGATTTGAATTTCGCCTTTATCCAAAAATATTTGTTCGGATTTTTCCGAAACCTTCCCGTAACCGATAGACTGAATTTTCTCCGAAACTTTTTTTGCTTCAACCAGAAAACCTGTTGCAAAGTATTCTAACCAGGAAGTAAATTCCCGGCCCTGAACATATGTTTTCCCTTCCTCTGAATGCAAAGCATTATAATAGGCTAATCTGTCCAGGTTATAATAATCCTCCAAAACAATAATTTTTCTAAAATCCCATTTAAGCCTATACAAAAGGAGCTGGGTTAAGAGCCTTGCAACCCTGCCATTACCGTCTGTAAAAGGATGAATTGATACAAATTCCAAATGAAATATCCCCGCAATCAAAATAGGATGAATTTTATCTTTTTTGGCAGTTTTAAGCCAGTTTAAAAGATCTGTTAACAATTTATTTACTTTAGATGCAGGAGGGGCTTTAAACCTCAGCTCCTCCCGTCCATCACCCAAATCATCTAATACATAAACATCAGCAGGCCTGATTTTGCCTACTTTTTCTTTTTCCACTAAGCCATTTATTATTATTTTATGTGTTCGCAGAATTTCGTTTAAAGTCAAATCTCCTGATAATTTCGAAAGTTGATCCATCAGCTTCAATCCGTTAAGATAATTTTCAACCTCCAGGATATCTTTTTGAGGCGCCCTGACTGTTTTTCCTTCAAATACTTTTCCGACCTCGAATTGAGCCAGCTTATTACCTTCAATCGAAGTAGACGTATGTGCCATTCTAAGGATTGCCTGACGACGGAGCTGAGCTTCATTTAGGGGTAGAACACGTGAGCGCTCAACAGCTGCTTTAATTTCAACTATTTCCGCAATTTTAGAAAGAATCGAAGAGGTGATAGTGTACTTAGGTTGAAACATGATATATGTATTATACCACAGCTATCGCGAAATTATCGCGAAAGTTATAGCGAAGTGATTTTCTTAAAATCACGCAATTTATCGCGCATTAACCTATGTTAGTATCTTTACATGTGGGCAAAAATCCTGCTTCTTTTTTTTGTTTTTTCTTTTCTTTTTAAAACTGATTATTCCTTTGATCAGGACCTGGGACGACACTTAAAGCTCGGAGAAATCATAGTTAAAACAGGCAGCGTCCCAAATACAAATCTCTTTTCCTACACCAACCCGGACTTTCCTTTTATAAATACCCATTGGTTATTTGAAGTTATAACCTATTTAAGCAGCCAAACTATCGGGTTGCAAGCCCTGTTATTTATAAAGATTATTATTTTCTTAATATCGGTTTGGTTGACCCTAAAGATAATACCCGGTAAAAACAAAGCTCTGCTTTTACCGATAGGCTTTATATTCTTGCATGCTTTACGGGAAAGAACAGAGCTAAGGCCGGAAATCTTTAGCTTCTTCTTTACATCTGTGGTTTACTACATCCTGGAAAAATATTTGCAGGGTCCTACAAAATTAATTTATCTTCTTCCTGTAATTTCGCTTCTTTGGGTCAATACCCATATTTACTTCTTTGTAGGTCTTGTACTGCAGGCTATTTTCCTGCTTCATCTAACTTATGTGCATCTACGTTTGCGTCCAAAAGATGTAAAGCTAATTAGTGGAAAACTAAAAAGGCTGGGGTTGCTGCTTGGACTATCAATTCTAGTAAGCCTAATTAATCCCGGTAACTTAAAAGGGCTTTTATACCCTTTTAACGTCACTCAAAATTACGGCTATACAATAGTTGAAAACCAAACAATGTTCCTTTTGGAAAACATCGGATTCGCTGATCCTAATTTTCTTTTTGTCAAAATAAGCATTGTTATTATATTTTTATCGCTGCTTTTTGCCTCGATCAAGAAAAAAATTGAACCTAAAAATATCTTAATTTCAATTTTTGGGGCTGGCTTAGCTTTAATAAACGTAAGAAGTTTTCCTTATCTGATATTTTTATCTTTGCCTGCAACTCTGGGAAATCTTGGACCCATCAAACAAGGAAACATCAAAAAATTAATAGTAATTGTTTTTAGTATTTTTTTAATTGTAGAAAGTTACTTGTATTTAAATGGGGATTATTACAGGTATAGGGATGATAACAATACAGTAAACCTAACACTGGTAGAAAAAGGCGAAAAAGCTTTGGATTTTGCAGTCAACAACAATCTGCCAACGCCAATTTACAACAACTTTGACATAGGCAGTTACATTATTTATAGGGGATACCCAAAGTATACAGTTTTTGTAGACGGCAGACCTGAAGCGTATCCAAAGGAATTTTTTTCTCAAACCTACATTCCCTCTCAATCAGACTTTCAAAAGTTTAAAGAACTTGACCGGAAATACAACTTTAAGACTATTATTTTTTCCCATACCGATCAAACTCCCTGGGGAAAAGCTTTTTTAGCATCAATAGTTAAAGATAGTAACTGGAAAACAGTTTATCTGGACGACTTCATGATTATACTTGTAAAAAACAGTGTTTTAGCCTCACAAGGCCAGGCCTTGCAAACTCTTGACCCTGCTAAATTAGACCCGTCTTCATACTCATTTGATACTTACTTGTCCTATCTTAGGATTTCTTTATTTCTCATGCAAACAAATAATCCGGAATCTGCTCAGAAATTTGCAAAAAAAGGACTGGTAATTTTTCCGGAAAGTCCTTTGGGGAATGCACTTTTTGGAATTAATGCTCCAAAAAAATTCTTCTGGTAAATCAACAATGTACGCGTATTCTATCCCCGGGGATAAATTAACTCAGCAGAGCAGTTTTTTTGCTCTAACTTTTTTAGATTTTAGAAAGAAATATCCCACAACTAAGGCTGTTACAACAGGTGAAAGCCAACTGGGAATATGAGCACCAAAACTATCTAAAACCATAATTGCCCCCAGAAAAAGTATTGAGTACATAGCTCCATTTTTTAGAAAAATATACTTTTTAATTCTTTCTATGCTACGGATTGTGACCTCTCTGACTACAAAAGCACCGATCCCGTTACCCAGCAAAATTAAAGGAACTACAAGAGTAAAGGCAAAAGCTCCGATTACTCCGTCTATGGAAAAAGTAGCGTCAATTACCTCCAAATAAAAAATTTTGCTCAAATCAGACCTGGTTTTTGATAAAAGCTTCTTTTCCTGACCTTCGGCATTTTGTTTAAAACCGTGGGTGATAAAAAAAGCAGTCGAACCAACCACCGCTCCAAAAGCCATAAATGGATTTACTTTTAAAGCAAACCAAACAATCAGGGATAAAATCAAGGAAACAACCGCATAGAACCAAACACCCTGAGAAAGCAAAAATCTTTCACCTTTAAGACCAAAATTCTTAGTTTCCAAGAACAACCAGTGAAAGAATAAAAAAATCAAGAAAACGCCTCCTCCGATCAGCAAAATAGGCGATGAATTCTCAATTGCCTCCACCACTGCAGGATCACTTGAAAAAGTCGCTGTTAAAGTGCCGATGGGTCCTAAACCGGGATTTGCCATCCAGACTATCAGAAAAGGCAGCAATCCCCTGATCAGGAATACCGCTACCAGCAAACCCCAAACAAGAAACCATCTTCTGGCCCTCTCTCCCATGGTAGATAAAACCTGGGCATTAATGACAGCATTATCTATTGAAGAAACAGTTTCAAATAAAATCAAGCCGAAAACTATTAAAATTATATTTAAAATATCCATTTTATAATCATAGCATGCGCTAAGTTAGTTATTATATACTTAACAGGTGAAGTTTAAAATTCCGAAATCCTATCTTAAAATCCTCATCATGCTTTTGGTGATGTTTGCTTTAGGCGTTGGTGTTGGGCAGAAGTTTATTGAGACAAATCAAAACAAACCTCAGGCAAGCTTTGAAAAAAATACTTCAGAAGCTTTTATTTCCGAAATCTATGACAAAATCAAAGAAAATTATTGGAATAATATCCCTGACGCAGAACTTCTTGATCTTTTTAGATTATCCATAGATAAACTAAGCTTACAATCTGCTGATTTAGGACTCACCGGAAATATTGATTTGGCTAAATTTGAAAGCAAAGAAAAACTACTTAAAACCATCAATAAATCAACAGCAAATATGGATGAGGATCAAAAAAATAAATTCCTGGTCTCTACTGTCGGAGCAGTCTTAAATTCATTAACCCCAAAAGGCAGATCAGGGCTGTTTACTGAAAAACAAGAAGCGCAACTTAAAAATACTGTTTCAAACATTAATCCGGATAAGGATTTGTATAAAGATTTAGGCCTTGCAAAAGGAGCTTCAGAGTCAGCAGTGAAAAAGGCCTATCAAACACAAGCCGCAAAATTGGCTGATGATGAATCACCCGAAGCAAAAGAAAAGCTAAATCAAATCTCTTACGCTAAAGACACTTTAACTCAGGAAGATACAAAACAAAGATATGATCAAAATCAGGTAGAACCAACTATTTTTGCAAAAATAGTTTCTCCGCATATTTTGTATGTACAATTTAAAAAATTCTCACCTACATCTCTGGAGGAATTTCAAAAAGCCTTTGACGTCTATAAAGATCAACAGGAACTCAACGCCTTAATTTTTGATCTTAGAGGAAATATCGGCGGAGCCATTGATGCCACTGCCTACTTTTTAGGCTTTTTTCTGGGAAAAGGTCAATATGCATTTGATTTTTATCATAAAGGTGAATATTTACCGTTTAAAACTGCTACGGATAAATTAGCCAGTCTTTTAAAATATAAGCAAATAGTAGTACTGGTAGATCAAAACTCTAAGTCTTCTGCTGAGACGATAACAGCATCTTTGAAAAAATATCATGCAGGGGTAGTAGTAGGAACCACTACCAAAGGATGGGGAACAGTAGAGAGGGTTTTCCCTTTGGATAACCAAATCAGCCAAAAGGAAAAATATTCGTTATTTTTGGTTCATTCAATAACTTTAAGAGACGACAATCAGCCAATTGAAGGCAGGGGAGTAGATCCTGATATTGATATCAAAGATCCTGCGTGGAGTGAAGAACTGCTTTTATATTTTAACAATCCGGCTTTAATTGATGCAGTAAAAGCACTGGTTCAACAAAAACCAATATAATCTAAAAAATGGTATGATATTTATGGATTTTTTGTTTGATCCAAAAAGGGGGTGAAATAAATGTCAGGTTATGTCACCAATATTGAAGAGAAAACTTTACAAAATGAATACTTCCGTGAAGTTTTATTTACCGGGCCTCACAGCCAACTGGTAGTAATGAGTCTATTGCCAAATGAAGAAATTGGCTCAGAGGTTCATGAAGATGTTGATCAGTTCTTTAGGGTAGAGGAAGGAGAAGGAAAAGCTGTTTTAAACGGGGAAGAACACGAAATAGAGGACGGTTCAGGAGTTGTAGTACCTGCAGGAGTTGAACATAATATTGTCAATACTTCCTCAAGTGAAAAACTCAAGCTTTATACGATTTACTCGCCCGGGGAACACCGGGATAAAACGATTCATAAAACCAGACAGGATGCTCTTGTAGACGAGGAAGATCATTTGTAGGGTGTGTGTTTTATAGGTTAGAAATTAAATCCTTACCAGCTTATCTTAAAAGAACACATCATAGAAAACATATAGACTGAAGCCGCCGTAAAAGAAAAATGCTAAAAGCATCATGGTAATCCTGAGAAAAGCAGGACGGAGTACTTTTTCCAAACTTGTTAGGTTAAGCCATAAAGTAAGCCCGACGTGTACAAACATGGCAAAAGCATTTAAGACAGCTGCAATAATCAAAAGTTGCAGCGGTTCTGAAAATCCCATTAAAAAGATTGTTATTCCTCCAAGAATCTGAAGCCAAAGCACAGTGTAATAAATAGCAGGAATTTGTTTTCCGCTAAACTTTGAAGGTATGGATAAAATTAGATTTTCACTTAAAATCCTGCTGGTTGCATCAAAAACAGTCAGTTGTGTCCCGAAAAGAGTAAAACCTGCGATCAAAAGAAAAAATACACCTGCAAAAGGAAATATCCTTTCTCCGATGATTTTCCCCTCCGTCAGAACAAAATTTATACTGGCTGAATTTCCTCCTAAGCCATAAGTTGTTGCATATGCTAAAAGGCTTAGTAAAACTATAGTAACAGATCCTGTCAGCCAAAAAATTAAAAAATGCTCAATATTGATATTCCTCCACCATTTTTTAAAATTACTTAAGTTTTGATTAGTTATTTCAAATTTGCTGCCTTCCACAGAAATTTCCTCTTTTTTTCCGGTAAGAACACTTGTTATCCTTCCTGAATATTTTCCCATTCCGAATCCTTTTTCTTTAATATAGAAAGCCTGAGCTAAATTAAGATTCCCCCCTGCACCGGCATAAGCCAAAGCTGCTAGAAATGAAGCAATAGGGATCCCTGCCGGGAGAAAATTGTAATTGTTGCCAATACCAATAGATCCTTTTAAAAGATCTATCCAGTGAGTTTGATTTGCCAAAAAAATACTAAGGAAAAAAATCGTAGGAACACCTATTAATATTAAAGTCTTTTGAAGGGTTTCTACGGTTTTATACAGAACCGGACCCAGGGATAAGATAAGTCCGATTATAATCAGAAAAATAATTGCCAAATACTTAGTTTCACCAAATCCGAAAACTGTGCCGAAAAGTTTGGCAGAGGAAGCAATTATCCCGGGCCAAACCCAGGGTATAAAGGTGGAAAGCAAAAACCAAAAAGATATCCCGCGGATCTTCCTTGCCAATCCCACAAAAACACTTTCACCACGGACCAGGGCATATCTTTCTATTTCCATATTCATGAAAAATTGAAATGTTAATCCCAGCAGCGCTCCCCAGATTATTCCCATTCCATAGTTTGAAGCAAGATAGGGCCAGAGTATTATTTCACCGCTACCCAGTCCTAAGCCTAAAATAATAAAACTGGGGCCAATTATCTTTACCAATGATGGAGGATCAGGAAAAAGATTAACTTTTAATGGTTTTAAAGACACAATATATAATATAACTTAGAGGAAAAATTTAAACAATATTAATACATAAGGCAAAGATTAAAAAACCGTTATACATCTCCAGCATCTGTTTGACTTAAAGCAAGTACACCTATAGAATAAACTCATGCCTATTCATCTTATTTTTGAGGGAGCCGAGCTTTCCGGTAAAAGCTTTCTCATGAGTCAGATTTACCCGATTTTAGAAAGTAAAAATTTTACTTCTGATAATTTCCTGAATGGCTGTTTTTGGATAAACAGTGACATTGGAATTTTTGGTACACAGTATGGAACAAAAGTTATTCAAGAATACATTAAAATTGCTGAAATTTTAAAAGGCAAGCCGATTCTTTTCGAGAAATTCCACTTAAGTGACATGGTTTATAAAGAACAATCAGGGCAGGAAGTTATTGATTATTCTGCAGTCGAGGAAAGGTTGAAAAAACTTGGGTTTAAAATTGTTTTAACGGTTTTTGAAGAAAACCCTGCTTTGATTAAACAAAGATTAAAAGACAGAATTAAACTTTATCCGCATTATAGAAGAATTGCCAAACCCCCGGAGTATTATATTAAACAGCAAAGACTATATCTTGATTTGATCAAAAAAAGTTCCCTTCCTTATAAAATAGTAAAACTGCAAAGCTTTTCAGAAGATGAAACTGCTGAACTTTTCAAATGGCTTTCAATTGATAAATAGATTTAATTTGTGACAAAACTCCGTCGCAGCTTTAAATAAAACTATAATCACTATTTTTTGCCTTCTTATTTCTTTACGAATCGTGAAACACCAGGAAACATAACCCCAGCAGTTAACATAAATAGCAAATAATCCAGGTTAGATTCCCCAAAAAAGTAGTTACCAAAACCATTTAATATGCTCGATACGCCTAGTATTGAAACACAATCCTTGATCTTGCCAATAGCTAGAAGAAAGGCTCTTAAAAGTACCGAACTTAAACAGTGAATTGTGTAAATGGTAAATATACATAGTAAGGTATAAATAGATAAAAAGAGTTAAAAAAGAACTTAAATCGCCAATGATAGGTAATTTTGTTAAAAAAGGGATAGAGAAACACTAAAAAGTCGTATTTTAGGGAAGATTCTATAGAACAAACTTCTGTGTCAAACGATACTATTTACGCAAAAATTGTTGCTCTTTATTTTCTTATCTCTGGTTTTGTAATTTTTTATCATTTCCTCTCAGAGTTTCTCAAAACCCCAAATGCTGAAAATTTTTACATGATTGGCTTTCCCGCAATAATACCAAACATTATTGGGATTGGTTTACTGTTTAGAAAATCTGTTTTCTGGTATGTGGCCATTCTTGTTCTTACTGTTTATCTGTTTATTTTTGGTGTTTTAGTTTTACCAGTATTATTATGGGAGTCATTGTTGGAGTTTTAGGCGCTTCATTCTTTTGAAATGAAAGAAAATATTCTCTGGATCGCTCACAGCATTATCAGCGTATTAATGCTTTATTCCTTGGTGGCTAAAACTAAAAGATTTTTTTATAAAAGAACCTGAAGAAGATAATTCAGGTAAAAAGAGATTGAGAGCTGTTTTTTGGGGATTAGGTATTACTGCTATCCCGTTTGCTATTTTGTCAAATATCGCACTTAATATTTCTAACAAGTAGCACTAAAATCTAATGATTCCCTTTCTCCGAAAGAAAAGAAACATTGATCCGCCAATAAAGACAATTAGCATCACAAGCAGACTTCCGTATAAAAATCTGTCAATCAAATATAAAAATGTCTTTCCGTAAAAAAGATACCTTACAGTTATCTTTAATCCGTGAATGATCAGACTGTACAAAATCCCCAAGAAAAATAAGTTGCCATAACCAAAATTCGAACCCTTAACTAGTTTGTATGCGGAAACGGCAATACATATCTCCCAAATCCACTGACTTATCCTTATTGATAATAAACCATCGTCAATCTTGAGTCCAAATAAATACTGCCAGGCCACAGCCGCAAGAGAAATAAGAATAAGATACCAAATTGGCCTAATATATTCTCCTAAAGTTTTGCCAAAAACTTTAATCTTGAATACGGCCAAGACGGCAAATCCCAAAATGACAACAAGAAGGAAGGTGGAAAAGAATGCGTCACTGCGTTTTTCCAAAGAGGAAATTTGCGGCAGAAGATTAAGTTTATCGCCCCCGGTAGTAAACGCTTTACCGCTCTGTGGACAATCGACTTTCTGATCTCCAATAAAACATTCTCGATTCTTTGTTTCAATTTTTCCTGAGACATAAACAATTGTTTTCATTTATCGGAATCCCAGACGGGGTAAAATTTGAGTTTTTATTAAAATAATTCCTAAAACGGTTAAGATAATTATGACAATGATATTAATAAGTAATTTATTGTTTTTCATTTTTAATAACCTAATATCAGTAGAACAGATTTATAATAAATTTTCAACTAATCATACAACAACTTGCTCTGCTGGATAACAAGGGTACGGTCCGAGACTTCCAAAAGAAAAATAACATTTAGCAATCAGAATAGGGCTTTTTTAAAGCTTACGGTCGCTTGGTGTCCAATCTTGCTGGGGGTCTTGGACCAAGCTAGAACCTCTTTAATTGGCAGTTGAAACTGTATAGTCATCGATATATACTTTCTTTAGTATGGATGACACTCAAAAAATGCTTCAAGCTATTGTAAATGGACAAAGCGCTATTAAACAGGAATTGCTAAGTAAAATTGATAAAGTCGACAAGAAATTAGATGGATTGGACGAGAAATTGGATAATGTTGAAGAAAACTTAACTGGAAGAATAGATAAGGTGGGTAAACAACTTGCATATTTGGAGGATGATGCCCCAACCAGAGAAGAATACGATAATTTAGAGAAGAAAGTAGACAGAATAGAGCATAAAGCCACTCCAACATTGTAATCAAGTCCCTAAAAATTAACCTTTAGTATATCTTGGGATCAAGCTGAGCGTACAAATCAGGATCCTTTTCGTAATTATAGCTTCCAATTGTCAAATGTTTCAGATATAATTCTTTTATAGTTGAAATAGTTTTTGAATCTCATTCAACGAGTCTGGATAATGAAAATCATCTTTCGTCCAGTTGGAATAATATAGAGTTTCCTCCGCTATTTTTTGCGCACGCGATTTTCTCACCCTTCGGGCAAGTAATGTCAAATACTGATGAAGCGCTCGAAGATATGTGCGTAGTTAGCAACAACAAGCGGTGTTCAAAAGGATCTGACGCAAGTTTACTTATTACTTGAGAAATTTAAATGAGTTACGAATTAAATTGTACGCTTCCGTGGCTTCTTTTACTGCTTCTTGATTTGTCTTATCAGAGATAGTGATTCCAATTGAATAAAGCATGCTACCATGAACTGTTTCTATAAGCATACTAATAATTTTTGTGTCGGATGGTAATTCAGATTCAGTTTTATATGACATTGCTTTTTCTCCGCTAATACTAGTTTCCATAATTTCAGTATAGTTACTAATTTTTGATTCCCTAAAATCCAATGTATCAAAAATGTCGTGCTTTGTTTTTTCTACATTGTCAACAATAGGAACGCCGACAATTGTAATTGACCAGGAGTTTGGATCTGTAAGCCACTCTCTAAAGTAAGCTTGAAAACTTACTCCTCCGATTGGAGAAGGAGACACACCTTTTACGCTAGTTGCACCCTTTGGGTAATCAAAACTTATTAATTTTTGATCATCAATAAAATGTTCAGAATTGTTGCGATATTGTGTTTCGGAAGTGCTGATTGAATGTTGCGTTATTTTTTTAATAAGTTGTGGAGAAAAAATCGCTCCTATAATTCCTAACCCAATAACAGAAATTGTTACAATTAAAACAACAATAGAGGAAAACCCATATTTATTCATTAATTCTATTAAATCATAAAAATAAAATACTTTCAATGAAAGTATAACTGTCATATTTAATGTTCAAATATAGGAAATCTGTCAATACCGCACCCCAATTCTTTCCTCATCAATAAGAACCTATCATACTACAGAAATTCGAGCGTCTAGGCTCTTTACTTTCAAAAGGATTATTAGGACCCTCTAATCCAACCTGCTGC
>Ga0180007_10005451_pt1 | contig 12844 bp, 12 predicted proteins | sample MM_PC_MetaG_FD_121122 | JGI IMG/M metagenome (GOLD analysis project Ga0180007, IMG submission 121122) | Groundwater microbial communities from the Aspo Hard Rock Laboratory (HRL) deep subsurface site, Sweden - MM_PC_MetaG | ecosystem: Environmental > Aquatic > Deep subsurface > Groundwater... | reverse complement strand
TTCTTGCCGTAGGGCGTACACCGAACACGGAAGAGATCGGTCTGGAAACAATAGGAATAAAGACTGACAACGGGTTTATTCCGGTGGATCAGAATTATCAAACAAGCGTAAAGACAGTCTATGCGATCGGTGATATAGTGAATTCTCCACAGCTTGCCCATGTTGCATCAAAAGAAGGGATCATTGCAGTAGAGCACATTGCAGGAAGGAATCCTGAAAGACTGGATCCGTTATCAATTCCATCCGCTGTATACTGTGAACCCCAGTTAGCCGGGTTCGGATATACTGAAGAGAGGCTGGTATCAGAAAAGATAGAGTTTAAAAAGGAAGTCTTTCCTTTTGCCGCTTCCGGAAAGGCAACTGCAATTGAGAAGCGGGAGGGCATCACAAAAATACTCTATTCAAATGATCAAAAAAAGATCCTGGGAGTCCATATTGTGGGCGAGGATGCAACAGAACTGATCCACCAATTTTTGATCATAAAACAAGGAGATATTAAAGCCAAGGATGCTGCCAATATATTATTTGCGCATCCTACATTATCAGAGATCACTCTGGAGATCGCCAGGGCCATGGAAGGATGGCCGATCCACGGGTAATATTAATACAGATCGGAAAGCTTTACTTTCGGATGATGATAACGCCTTCTTTTTTTTGTTCTTTTCTCCCACTGGATCGCTTTTTTCGGGCACCAGTGAAGGCAGGCCAAACATTGCTCACAATGATGAAGCCATGAAGGTCTTTTGTTTTTCATCCTGATATTCTTCACAGGGCAGACCTTCTCACAGATCCGGCAGCTGTTGCAGTTCTCATCTACCCAGAATCCTTTATCCATAACAGGGATCTGAAGGGCCTTCTTCCCATGTAAAAGCCCTGACAGGATCCAGCTTATCAGGAAGAAAGTCTGTTCCAGCCTGTGTCTTTTCCTTTTTCTGACTATATTGGCAATTCTTTTTATTCTCTTCAGTTCCCTGTTGAACATAAACTTCTGAAGCCATTTGGGCATGGCATTATAAAAAGGAGTATAATTCCCCGGCATCAGCATGGTGAATCCTGCTTTTAATCTGATACCCTTTTTTTGAAATAATTTCGACAGTATCGGTAACGTCCCGGCAGAGAGTCCTCCATAAGTAACAATTGCAAAGACATAAGTATCCTTCCTGACTTTCATCTTTTTTATAAATCGCGCAATGATAAGAGGCGGCCCCCACATATAAACGGGAAAGATCAACCCTACTGCATCTGTCTTAACATCGATCGATTTCCCGATATGTTTAGGAATGGAGACAACTTTTGTGTTTCCCAGCACACCGGCCAGATCACGGGTTACCTTTAAAGAATTCCCTGTGGCTGAAAAATAATAGAGAGTCGTCTTCATGCATCCTCCTTTCCACATCAATTACAGTTATCATTATAACACTATTTCATATCATGTCAATTATTTTAAAAAAACTTTTGAAAAATAAAAAATATGTATTATACTCTTCTAAAGAAATATACTATATGTGAGGTTTTAGAATGGTAACAAAAGAAATGTCTATTCAGGATGTAGTCACAAAATATCCTGAAGCTATTCAAGTATTACAGTCATTGGGACTCGGTTGTATCGGATGTATTGCAGCCAGCGGTGAAAGCCTGGAACAGGGCATCAGCGCTCATGGCCTTGATGTTGATGATGTTCTTAAAAAAATAAATGACGTTGTAAAAGAATAGCTTATTTAAAGGGAGATCGGAAGGGGGTATCTTAAGCATACCGCCTTCCTGATCATTCCTCTATTTTAAATCCTTCTTTAATCTTTCTTCTCTCTTCAATAAACTGAAATCCTTTAGAGGCGGTATTGTTGACCAGATACTGCTCAGGTATTTCCATCTTCTCTATTAAAGGGATCAGGAAATCATCCCTTCCCAGCTCATTAAGCGCATGAGTATCACTGCATAAGGCCATTCTGCATCCTGCTTTAATGCAGATCAGGATCATCTTCTCCATTTTACTCCTGTCAACACGATTTAAAAGCAGTTTGGAATTATTCAGCTCAAAAACCATACCCAGTTCTTGTGCCTTTTCAGCAACTGCCTGAAAATCAAATTCATAAACAGGGTCATTAGGGTGAGTAATGATATCCACATACGGATTATTCTCCAGGGCTGAAATCATCATGTCAGTATAAACTTTCTTCCCTGACCCTTTTTCAATATTATGATGGAACCCTAAAAGCACGATATCCGTAAACTGCAGGAATTGTACGGGAAAGTCGATAACCCCTCTTTTTTCAGCCAGGTTGCATTCCATTCCTTTTAAAAGGATGATCCCTTCAACCGGATCTTTCAGCCGTTCAAAAAAGACACTGTTTACCCGCCCGTTCAGCAGGGGACCGTGATCTGTAACAGCAAGGCCCTTCATCCCTTTATCCCTGGCATATTGAAGTAACTCTATGATCGTATGAAGACCGCATAAGCTGAACAAAGAATGAGCATGTAAATCCACTTCAATCACGTTTTAATTCCTCATCTAAAATTATTCTAAAACAAATTAATTCGTGCCTGGAGGGAATTGAACCCACGACACCTGGCTCCGGAGGCCAGTGCTCTATCCAGCTGAGCTACAGGCACAATACTTTAAGCCTAAATGTAATCAAAATTTTTTAAATGTCAAAAAATAACTTTTTTATCTGTCTTCACTGAAAAAAGTTGAATTTTAAATTATCTGTATTATAATAGTATATAGTACAGACCGGAGAACTTAAAAAACAAAAAATTCTTTTTTATTATGCATTTTAAATGAAACAATTAATAACTATATTGTTATTATTAGTATTTACTTCTTCTCTTTACTCGGCAGTTAAAAATGATCACTACTATTACAACCTCGGTGTCATTAAAACACTGCAGCAGCGATATGATACCGGGATCACGGCATACTGTATGGCATTGAACAAAGAAAAGAATAACCCGGAGATATATATCAACCTGGCGGAATCCTGTATCCAGTATATGGAGAGCGGACAGCTGGAACAGAATGATGTTAAAAAGTTTGAAAAATTTATCAACCTTGCTGATGTCTCTTTAAAGATACTAAATGAAAAGATCAGTGTTTATGATCATGGGGGAGATGTAAAGCTCTTCCGCACACCCCATTCAAAAATAATAAAAGAGATAGAAAAAAGAATGATCTCAGCCCTAAAAAGATTAAAAGCCCTCATGAAAAAGCAGGAGACCCGGGAAATAATACTGGCTATGAGGGATAAAAAGAGTATCAAAAAAACAACAAAAGTCACAAAAAAAGATATTGATAAAGTCGGGACCATAAAAGACGACAAGAAGGATATTGATAAAGTCGGGACCGTAAAAGACGACAAGAAGGATATTGACAAAGTCGTAGCCGTAAAAGACGACAAGAAGGATATTGACAAAGTCGTAGCCGTAAAAGACGACAAGAAGGATATTGACAAAGTCGTAGCCGTAAAAGACGACAAAAAAGACATAACTTCAACCGCCTACTTTACAAATATAATTATTTCAGCTGATAACAAATCCATAGATAATAATTTCAATCAGGAAAAAGAGATAGATGAGCTTAAGAAACAGATGATCGTTATGGTAAGGGACTATTTAGGAAAAGTAGAACAGGATAATAAATCATATGCTAAAGACAATCAGAAGCTTCAGGATAAGATCAACCAGATGAAACATCAGATAATTGACCTGGAGAAAAGTTATAAAGACCAGTTAGAAGGGCTGAAGTATGAAGAAGAAAAAGAGGAAGAACCGGCTGCATTAAGTACAACAAGTGCCGTGATATTCGGAGGCCTGATCCTGATATCACTAATAATTCTGATATTATAATGGTTCTTTGAAGCCTGGAAGAAGAGTCTTATTATTTAGTGATCGTTTCAAACTTTAATATTCCTTTTCTAAAGGATCCACCTTTGGATCTATCATCAGTCTTATTCTCCGGATTTTCGGTACTATACCCTATGCCCGATCAGCACTGCTCATCATGTCTGCTTCAGATATAAACCCGGCTAAGACTGTTGTTTCGGCATTAAAGAGTATGACACGATGGAAAGAGGAGGCCCTATTCTAAAAGGATATCACCCTGAAACTATTACTATTTACAATGGCATTTTTTATCATTAATAAAAAAATAAGTATCTGGTAAATGAAAACCGATAAATTAATATGAACCTGTTTTAAAGAGAGGTTCCGATCGAAAAATTCAAAGGATTGAACCATGCATCTTAAAAAAAATATTCAAATAATTTTAATCATAATATGGGGCTTTTCTCAATCCCTGCTTTTCAGTGCAACAGGAGAATCAGGGATCGCTTCCCTGATGCTGGATTCCTACGGCGGAAGACCCATGGCCTTAGGGGATGCCTATACCGGAATAGCGGATGATATCAACTCGATTACTGTAAACCCGGCCGGCCTGAATACACTCCGGTCAACAGAAGTATCCCTCCTTTTTTTAAAATACCCTCTTGATATACTCTTTGCAAATGTCGCCGCAGGTACCGGATTATCCGAAAGTGTTCTGGGAGGATATATTGCCGGAGGATTAACTGTATTCTACCTCCCGGAGTTTGAAAGGTATGATGCCCTGGGCAATCAGATGAATGAAAAACTTTCTGCCAGCGATTTTGTCATCACTCTGGGATATGCAAACAGTCCTTTAAAACTCTTTGGAATTGATCAGAATTTCAGTATTGGATTCAATATTAAATTTATCCAGTCCCGGCTGGTTGAAGTAAATAAAAATGCATTCTGCTTTGATATAGGCGCTTTATATAAAACAGACTTCGTCCATCTGGGAAGTAAAGGGCTGCGGGATAATCTGGGGATCGGGTTATCCATGCAGAACCTGGGCTCTCCCATAATTTACGGGACTGAAGAGACCCTCCTCCCTCGAAATTTACGGATAGGGATCGGATACAAATTCCTTCAAACAAAAGATCACAGCTTCTTGACGGGTATTGAGATCAACTTCCCGAATGACAGCTCTGAGATCGCGAGTGTTGCCCTGGAATACGGATTTATCCGGACATTCTTTTTAAGAGCAGGATATAAACCAGTGGGGAAAGAAACAGAGAAGCTCTCGTGTGGTGCCGGTATACAGTATAAAGTATCAGCAATGACCATGAGACTGAATTATGCTCTGATCCCTATGGAAGAGATAGGCATAAAACATATTATTTCCCTGGATCTGAAATTTGACACAAAAAGGAAAATATCAGGAGTATTCACACGACAGGAATCAGGTGAAGAGCTGATCATTAACATCGGGGAATATGAGAATAAATTATTTTCATCTGACAGAAGAAGGATAGGCGATTCAGGACATGAAATACTGGGAGAAGTAAGTGATGTTATCATTGAGGAGGAGTATAAAAGGGTAATCATTAATGTATATAAAACAGAACTTGACAAAGAGAACAGGACCTTATCCAGACAGCAGGCTGAAGCTTTACTCGATTTTTTCATAGATCAGGGAATTGAAAGATCCAGGATAACATATAAAGTATATAACACTGAAAAATCAGTTAAAACCGGCAGCGGCCGGATAGAACCGATTAAATATGAAATTGTGATCGTTCGCTGGAAAGAGAGGGAAGAAGAAAAATTCAAAGAACACTATTTCAACGGCCTTGATGCATATATAAAAGAAAGATATCAGAAAGCCATTGATGAATGGAATAAAGCATTGAAGATGGACCCAAAAAATGAAGACCTGAAACGGCGTATCAGAGAAGCAGAAGAGAAGCTGTAGAATTGAATTTAAAATAACATAATTTAAATATAAAGAAAAGATTAACTATTTAAAAGGTGGATATGGAAATATATCCACCTTTTAAAAATATAAAAATTTAAATACGGTTTTTAACATCCATAGCCTCTTTCCGGCCGTCTTTACAGAGCTTTGATATTTCCATCAAATGTTTTCTAACCCTTGAAGCAGCAGCTTTTACCTTTTTACCTTCCAGTTTTTCCACTTCCTGCTCCAACTGAGGGATAAGCGCTTTGATTTTGTCACAACTATTCATAAACTCCTCCTTACATTATTATTTAATATAATAAAACAAACCTTAATTATTGTTTCTTAAATTATATCAAACAGTTAATAAAAATAATGATAAACAGTGTAATATTACGCTTAATATAACAATAAAAATTTAATTGTCAAATTTAAGTTTATTAAAATATTATTAATTAATTCTTCATGCTTCGTGTAATAAGGACATTAATTCCCGTATTTTCAAAGTTCTTTATGAGGACTGTCCCGCACTTAACGGGAAGATCCACTTCCAACCTGTATAATTCCTTTAAAAGCGGTTTAATGTACTTCTTTAAAAGAGGTTTTTCTGTTTTTACAGGAATATAGCAGTATTCTTTTTTTCTGATCTTAACAACTGCCGTTACGATCCTTTTAGGAGAGAGCATCTCTTCTTTTCCATAAATTTCACCGCGCTTGCATTGATTCCCCTTGACCGTGATACGGTCCCTGGTCGAAGCCACAATTAAATGACAGCCCACAGGACATGAAATGCAGATCAATTTTTTCTCCATGATATTATTTTACCGTATCGAAACCTCCAGCGTATGATTTTGATCCTTCTGTATATTCTTAAAAACATCTTTTTCCAGGTCGATCGAGATCATTTCCGAAGGTTGAATATGCCTCAATTTTTTTTGCAGAACAAACTTTTTATTGATCTTAATGAAAAGTTCAGCATTATTCTTTACGATCATAGGCCTGCAGTAGAGCCTGTTATTCCTGTGTGTTACATAATGATTGGGTAGAATATATTTAATGTTAGCGCCCGGTATCACATTTCCCTGCTTTTTAACTCTTCCTCCCTGTATATAATCATGCACATAAGAACCGCAGCGTCTGGCCTCTTCTGTAACATAATCAACAATGTCATGGACATGCAGAGCATTTCCGCAGGCAAAAATACCCTCCTGGCTGGTCATAAGATCAGCATTCACATAAGGGCCGTTGGTATCATGATTGATCCGGACCCCTGCATTCTTTGCCAGCTCCATATCAGGAATAAGGCCAACCGAAAGCAGGATCGTATCACAGGCTATCTGAAAACTCTTCTTTTCGTCTATCTTGCCGTCCTGTGTGATTGGAGTGATCCTGACCTTTGTAACCCTCTCTTTTCCGTAGATCCTGCTGACAACGTGGTTTAAATAGAGCGGGATACTAAAATCATTTAAACACTGCACGATATTTCTTGTCAGACCGGAAGGAAAGGGCTGGATCTCTACTACACCCAGTACTTCTGTACCCACCCAGGTGAGACGCCTGGCCATAATAAGGCCAATGTCACCGCTGCCGATGATGACCACCTTTTTCCCCGGAATGAATCCATCGATATTCAACAACCGCTGTGCAAGACCTGCAGTAAATATCCCTGCCGGACGGGTTCCAGCTATAGCAATATTACCCCTGTTCCTCTCTCTGCATCCCATGGCAAGGACAACAGCATCAGCTGAAAACAGGATCACGCCATGCTTCTTTGAATAGGTATTAACAACTCTTGTGCCGTTATCATTTTGGGTTATATCAACAGCTGTTGTTTCCAGAAAGATATTGATCTTTCTGTTTTTGTGCACAAAATCTTCAAATCGCTGGGCATATTCCGGCCCTGTAAGCTCCTGCTTGAACTCCTGCAAACCGAATCCGTTATGGATGCACTGCAGAAGAATTCCTCCCAGGGTATCTTCCCTTTCAATAATGGCCACCTGATACCCTTTCTCAGCTATACTCAAAGCAGCAGCCATTCCGGCTGAACCGCCGCCGATCACAACTGCATTCACTTTTTTTTCCAGCATGGGAATCCTTTTGTTAAATTTATCTTATTTGATATTTTTATCTGATAGTGTATCGTATACAATAGTGCTTCTTCCTCCTCTTTTTGTGATCTTGTTGATCGATATCCCTGCTTTTTGATTGATCAGATGCAGTATCTTATAAGTACAGAATCCCCCCTGGCATTTCCCCATACCGGCTCTTGTATAAAATTTGATCCCATCCATGGTCGTATGTCCTTTCTCTATGGCTTCTGTGACTTCAGCTTCCGATACATTTTCACATCGGCAGACAATATTTCCATATGCAGAATCTTTTTTTATCAGCTTATCGGCTTCCTCCGGAGTTCTCCCGCGAACGACCATTGCTCCTTTCAAAAAAGGATCATAATCTCTCTTCTCTACCAGTTTCAGGCCGTCCTTCTTCAAGAGGTCCTTTACATATTCTGCTATGGCCGGTGAAGCGGTTAATCCCGGTGACTGGATCCCTGCTACCTGGATAAAATGGGATGCTTTTTTTGAAATATCAATATAAAAATCATTTCCCTCCATCGCCGGCCTTAATCCGGCAAAAGAGGTAATGATCTCCCGTTTTGAAATTGACGGGATCATCTTCATGGCAAGTGAAAAAACTTTTTCCAGATTTTCCGGAGTAGTAGCAACATCCTCTTTATCTTTGATCTCTTCGGCCGTAGGCCCGATCATCATGGTCCCTTCAACCGTAGGGATCACCAGTGTCCCTTTAGAATTCTTTATTGGCACGGGAAATATAACATGGTTTGGAAATCCGGATGAATTTCTTTCAAGCAGATACTCTTCCCCTTTTCTTGGGAATATTTTATACTTTTCAGCTTTAAAAAGAGATGAAATTTCATCTGCATACAGACCCCCAGCATTAATTACATATTTCGCTTTCAAAGATCTCCCTTTAGCAGAGGTGATCGTATATTGGCCTCCGGAATATCCTGCCCTGATAACTTTAAAATCAGTAAAAAGTTTGACTCCATTCTTCATGGCTGATTCCACCAGCGCAAATACATAACGATACGGTTCTATGATACCGCCGGTGGGAGCATAGAGCCCGCCTGAAACATCACTGTTCAATTTTGGCTCCAGCTCAAGAAGCCGTTCACGGTTGCATATCTCGATCAAAGGGACATTATTTTCAATTCCCTGCTGATACAGCTTTTCAACGGTCTTCATCTCTTCATAAGAAAAGGCTGCTACCAGGATGCCGACTCTTTTAAAGGGAAACTGCAGCTCCTGCTGAAATTTTTCAAACATCAGATTTCCCTCTATTTCAAGCCGGGATTTTAAAGTTGCGGGTTTGTGATGGAATCCCGCATGAATTATTCCGGAGTTGGCTTTTGAGACGCCAAAGGAGACATCCTCACACTTTTCTATCAGAGTCACCTTTAACCTGTAGAGAGAGAGCTTCCTGGCAATAGCTGCACCGGAAACACCTGCTCCAATAACAGCTACATCAAAACAATCTTCCTTCATGACACCGTCCTTATAAAGAGGTGCCGGGTCTTAAGGGGTTGTTGCCCAAATGGATTAAACAAAGGTAGCCGCAGGCTTTAGCCTGCGTAATGGTTCAATAATGTCATTAAACGCAAGCTGAAGCTTGCGACTACCACTATTTGATAATATTATCCCTTTGGGCAACAGACCCTTACCATTATCACTTTTATTCGGATATCAATATTAATCTAATTAAAGGAGATAAATGAGAAGTGATAATGTTAAGCCCCGGCACCTCTTTATAGTTTTTTTACCATCTCTACGATCCGTTCAGACATTTCCCCCAGGATCTTGTCCACCCATCTCGGATGGATCCTGAAAATATTAATAAAAACATCTTTTGGAAATTTAAGGCAGATGGTATTGTCTTCACTGGCAGCAACGGTTGCAGACCGTATCTTTTCATTAAAAACAGCCATCTCTCCGAATACTTCACCCGGATTAATAATATTCAATACTTTATATGTCTCCCCTACACGCTTTAATACGAAGCAGCTTCCCTCATACAAAATATATACATCATCCGAAGCATCTCCTTCATTAATGATGATCTGATTTTTATTATATTTTTTCCCATATTTCTCAAGCAGTTCATCTGAGATCCCCTTTGATCCTTCAAACCCGAATTTTATCAGATCGTTATCAAAATCATCTGTCATTTTCTTTCTCCAAAATAGATTAAATATTAATGTGAATCTTTTCTACAAACTCTGAATTAATGATCTTCAATTGTGAAGCCAATGACCTGATAGTATAAAGGGATAATTCCCACGCAATTGAAAGGGCTTCTAAAAACTCTGACTCATTCCATGAATAACATTCAACCTGTGATCTGCATACAGCCTCAGTGACACGTTTTGAACCGGTATATACTTCCGGTACTCCTATAAGTTCTCCTTCTCCTAATGGGATCGAAATTTTCGCCCCGTCTTTTTTAGGGATCACCAGGTCCACCTGCCCGGTCTTGATAATGCTGATCGCATTCTCACTCACTATTTCTCCTGTAGAAAACAATTTTGTCCCCGGTTCACACTTCCTGAATTTTCCCTTTTGAAAGACATTCTCAAAATTGATCATGATAACTCCTTGAATAGGTCACTATAAATTGTCAAGCCCGTCTTCAATATTCAAGTATAATTACATAAAATCAAATTGCAAGAAGATTTTGAAAAAGTTAAGTGAAATTCAAAAATGCATTAACAACTGCATTTTAGATTAAGAATCCCCAATGCATTTTTAAATGCATTGGGGATTGAAAAAGTGAAGTTAAGAAATCCCTGGTTCATTGATAAATGAACCAGGGATTAAATAAGTTAAGATAAACTTTAAAAATGCATCGGTATCTTCATCCTAGTGTATCAGAGATACACTAGGATTGAAAAAGTTAAGTGAAATTCAAAAATGCATTAACAACTGCATTTTTGAATTTCCCGAATATATCTTTTTCAAAAAACCGGTTGCTATTGAAGATTAAATACATTATCTTTGATCAAGTTCACCTGATAAGGAGTCTTATATGTACATCCTAGCAATTGACCAGGGCACTACCGGAACAACTACGATCCTCTACAGCAATAAAGGCAAAATTATCGGAAAAGCGTATAGAGAATTCACGCAATATTTTCCCAAACCCGGGTGGGTTGAGCATGATCCTCTGGAAATATGGCAAACCGTGATCGAGACCGTAAATGAAGTCCAAAAAAAACACCCCGGCAGGATCTCATCTATAGGGATCACCAATCAGAGGGAAACGACCATACTCTGGAACAAAAAAACAGGGAAACCCGTTTACAATGCCATTGTCTGGCAATGCAGGAGAACTGCACAAATATGTGAAAAATTAAAAAAATACAAATCCCTTTTTAAAAAAAAGACAGGATTACCTGTCGATGCTTACTTCAGCGGAACAAAAATAAAATGGATCCTTGAAAATGTAAAGAATATCGACCGGAATGACCTGCTCTTCGGAACTATCGACACATGGCTTGTATGGAAATTGACCCACGGAAAGACACATGCAACAGATCATACCAATGCCTCACGTACTCTTCTCTATAATATCAAAGAAAAAAAATGGGATGAAAAGCTCTGTAAAATAATGGGAATACCGATCCGTATCATGCCTGAGGTAAAAAGATCCATTGATGATTATGGAACCGTTGAATCGATCCGCTCTCTTATGGGTGTCCCTATATACGGAGTTGCAGGTGATCAGCAGGCTGCTTTATTCGGACAGACATGTTTTAATACAGGTGAGATCAAAAACACATATGGCACAGGTTGCTTTGTCATGATGAATACCGGTGATGAGGCTGTTGTCTCTGATCACGGGCTGATAACAACCCTGGCCGTCAACGGTAAAGGCGATCCATGTTATGCGCTTGAAGGTTCGATCTTCATTGCAGGGGCTGCAATTCAATGGCTGAGAGATCAGCTGAAGATCCTGGAAAGATCATCAGATAGTGAAAAGGCAGCTCTTTCCGTAAAAAATAATGCCGGTGTTTATCTTGTTCCGGCCTTTGTCGGGCTGGGGGCCCCCCACTGGGATATGCAGGCCAGGGGGATACTGACAGGGCTGACCAGAGGAACAAACCGTGATCATATCATCCGGGCTGCTCTCGAATCCATGGCATACCAGTCTTATGATGTATTAAAGATCATGGAACAGGAGACTTCCCTGAAGATAAAAAAGCTAAATGTTGACGGGGGCGCAGCAGTCAATGATTTCCTTATGCAGTTCCAGTCTGATATCCTGAATATTCCCATAGCACGGCCGTCCATTATAGAATCCACATCCCTTGGAGTGGCCTTCATGGCCGGACTGAAAGCGGGCATCTGGAAGGATCAGGATGAATTAAAAGAACTGAAAATTTATGAAAAAAAGTTCTCCCCCGCAATGAATAACAGAATTCGCACAGAGCTTCTCACGGGATGGAAAAAAGCACTCCGTCAGGCCATGACAGGATAAGCCCCTGCTTTAAGAGCTATTTCTTTATATTTTTCAGCAGGTCTTTTACAACGTTTTTAACTTTCCGGAGGGAAACCGTGCCGTCTTTCTGAGAATCCTTTGCGATCTCTTTAAGCTGTTTACTGGCATCATTCAGAGCTAAAAGTATCTCCTGATCTTTCTTTTCCAGTTCGCTTTCCAGCTTCCGCTTTTCCGCCAGCTGTGTCCTTAAATCTCTAACGATCTTTTTCGTCATTCTAAAATCGATCTCTTCCTCGACCATTTTTTCATGATACTGCTTCCATTTTTCATCGATCCGTTTGCCGACCTCAAGCTGTCCGGACTCATATGCTTCCTGAAGGCCTTTAAATGTCAGGTAATATTTTATAACATTATATTCTATCCCGTTCAGAGTAAATGTCAGGGGGACCTCTCCCAATCCATTATCCCATCTCTTAGAGAGGAATCCTCCCCAATGATAGGTAGATATATACCAGTCCTCCCTGCCCTTAAACTCCCGTTTGAAGAACCACAAAAGGACGTATGTCACTTTTGTAT